>Ga0209395_1001132_pt1 | contig 38223 bp, 23 predicted proteins | sample GOMGulsemesocosm_3_FD_184635 | JGI IMG/M metagenome (GOLD analysis project Ga0209395, IMG submission 184635) | Methane-oxidizing microbial communities from mesocosms in the Gulf of Mexico - GOM9D Gulf of Mexico (SPAdes) (version 2) | ecosystem: Environmental > Aquatic > Marine > Cold seeps...
TCTTGTTAAGCGATTACGCCAATCTATCCTAATTATCATCACGATTAGTACGTTGTTCGCTATCTTTGCTATTTAATGACTGATCTTTTTATTCGTTAAACCCTCACACACCTTATAGGAATACTTATGGAATACATCATTGACGGTCCTGCTGACGGCCCCTTATTTTTATTTGCCCATGGTGCAGGGGCAGACGCCAATTCTGACTTCATGAACGCCATAGCGCAGGGCTTAGCAGAGCAAGGTGTTAGAGTGGCTCGTTTTAACTTCCCATACATGCAGCAGCGTTTGATTGACGGTATCAGGCGCCCACCTAACCGAGCGCCGCAACTTGTAGAGTTTTTCAGTGAATTAGTACGAGATGCTAAACAACCAGTATATATTGGCGGAAAATCGATGGGAGGCAGAATAGCCTCTATGGTTGCCGCTCAAAATGATGATGAGCTTAATGAAAAGATTAAAGGAGTGATTTGTTTAGGTTATCCTTTCCACCCACAGGCCAAGCCTGAAAAATTAAGAATAGATCATTTAAAAGATATTAAAGCGCCTTTATTTATAGCACAGGGTACCAGAGACAAACTTGGCTCATTGGAAGATGTTGCAAGTTATGAATTAAATAAAGAAATAAATTTTCTGTGGTTAGAAGATGGCGATCATGATTTTAAACCGCGAATGAAGAGTGGATTAACCCATAAAGAATTAATCCACTCAGCAATTATTCAACTTAACAAGTTTTGTATCACATAAGTTCTGTGGTGTGAACTATTTTAAGTCTTTGTTAATAGCTGGGACTAATGCTACTTCAAACCATTTCTGAATGAGATCTTTTTCCATATAAAAATGGCTCTGACTTCCTTTCATTCTAAAGCTACTATGTTTAAGTTTCTTTTCTCTTAAATTTTGTTTGCCCTGGAATACAATTTTCCCTTCTTGATCTTTCAATATCATATAAAACATAATTCGAGGAAAGTCTGTATCTGTAATTATGCGACGAGAGTTCATTCCAGCACCATGGTTAACTTCGCCAGCTAGATCAACATCTAAAATTGATACTTCAAGCTTATAATCATTTGGTAACTTCTGCGCTTCATCTTCAAAAACTTTACCAATTACATTAAATAATCGCTGTTTATATTTTTTCTTCGACTCACCAGAACCCGCATCAATATCTTTGTATAGTTCAGGTTTTACCCAGTCGATTGTAACATCCGTTGTTTTGCTAAAAGCAATTGCATTATGTGCTGTAAATGCTAATGCAAATAAACAAGCTGCGCCTTTTAAGTAACTCATAGTAATCTCCATGTTTTATTTTATTAATAATCAATCTCAATATAATGCCTATTTAACACTAAACAAAATTAACAATTGTAACCATATATATTTATGAGACAAAAAAATACCGCAAATAATAATTATTTGCGGTATTTAGCTGTGTTTCAAAAATAATTTAACTTATTTTATTAGAAACGGAATGAAGCACTTAACTCAACATAACGAGCTGTTTGGAACTGATTAGGGCGTAAGAATTCTGTGTTAGGAGCATCACCATTACGAGTAAGCTCATTAACTTTCTTAGTACCGTTAGCACCAAACACGTTGTAGATGTTTGCGCCAAACTCAACGTCTGAACCAGCTAGTTCCATAGTGTACTTAACATTTAAATCAACTTGGTTGATCCAATCTGTACGACCCATGCCACCACGACTAATCTTAGTATGCTCACCAGCTTCATTACGAACGTAATAAGTTGCGCCGTAATCATATTGATCATTAACATCATAACCGTCTGGTAATGAATCACCAAATGCACTGATTGGACGACCAGATTGAATTAATACATTTACACCAGCAATTAAGTTGTCAGTAAGCGCATAAGTACCGAAAACTTTAAACGTGTGACGACGATCGTTTGGTAAGAAACCATATGCGCCATCCATTAGGTATGGGTAATCCCAATCTGTTGTTAGACCAGCATCATCTTGTCCATTATCAGATTTAACTGAACCTTCTGCATTACCGTAAGACTGTGCCCAAGTATAACCAGCACTTAATGACCAAACATCATCCCATTGACGCTTAAGGTTGAAGTCTAATGCATTGTATTTACGCGTAGCATCTGGGTAGCCCATATCTTCAGCAGCGATGTTAACTTTCTCTAGTGTACCATCACCGTCAGTATCATAATATGTACTGATATCAGTGCCAGGGTTAGTTAGTACATATGCAACATTATCTGGATCTTCGTACCAACCGTTTTTACGAACAGCTTTTAAGAATGTTACGTCATCTATGATACTTTTAAGATCACGACGTGTGAATGTAACACCCCAAGACCAAGAATCATCAATCATCGCTTGATAACCTAAGATTAACTCATCTTGATACATAGGTTTGATTGAAGTATCTAATACTGTACGAACATCAGGAGTTTCGCCATTTGATGAGATAGACTCACCTAACAATTCACCTTTAATCGGTGTTTGGAATTCATCATTAGTAATTCCATCTAAACGATTATAGTAGTTTGCGAATGTTTGAGCACCAGCCATACGAATGTTTGTATTCGCAGCTACTGGTAAGTGGTAACGACCGAAGTTAGCAAATACTTTTGATTCGCCATCGCCATTAATATCCCAAGTGATACCTAAACGTGGAGCAATTTGGTTATCAATTTTTACAAACGATTGGCCGTTAGCATTTTTGTTATTGAATGACTCAGAACGAAGACCAATTACAGCAGTAATATCATCTGTAATTGTCCATGTATCTTCAATGTAGATTGCTGAAGATTCTGTATCGAACGATCCACCTGTTTTGTAATCGAAATGGCGTACATATTCAAAACTTTCAGTGAAATCATAATCGATTGCAGAGATATGAGTTTCGCCAGCTACGCCAGATAGCAATTGGTAGTATTCACCGCCTGAGGTTTTAGTTAAATCTGTAGAAGTATTTTTCTCATCATCAATACCAAAACGAAGTACGTGATCGCCTAGTACCCATTCAGCATCGATACGGAAAGCATTACGCTCATCTTTACCTTCAGCAACATATGTACTAACAGCACAACCTAATGGTAACCAATCATTGTTAACGTCACGTCGATCCCAAACACGAGGACAAGTTGCATCAAATGCACTGCGATCAGTTAAGTCAGCTTCATTTTTGCCCCAAAGAACAGAAACAGTTAAATCATCAGTCATATAACCAGTATATTTAACTGAGATGTTTTTACCGCCACGATCTGAAAATGAAGGTTCTTTTAAAGCACCAGGAGTTTTTGTTTCATAATCATATGTAGCAGATGTAACAAATTTATTTTCACGTTTATCAGAAAAAGCTGTTAGTTCTAATAGATGTGAATCAGTAATATGCCAATCTAATTTTGTGCCCCAGAATGCATCTTTAGTTTCAGATTCATTATAAGTTGTAGCTCGACCATTAGTACCGGTAGTTTGAATATCACGTGGGTTATAAAGTACGTAATAGAACAATGAATCTTCGATTAATGCACCAGAAACATACAAGTTCAAATCAGTTTTGTCATAAGTACCTGTGTCACCATATTGAGATACAGTACCGTCACGCTTATATTTAGTTTCACGTTCTTGCATTAATGAATCAGGTGTATGAATTACGTTTACACCAAATTCGAATTCATTTGAACCACTTTTAGTTACCGCATTGATAACACCACCAGTTGAACGACCAAACTCAGCTGAATAACCACCAGTTTTAACTTGGAATTCTTTATAGAATTCGAAAGGTATTGTAGAACCACCTAAACCATTACGGAAGTTAGATACGTTCAAGCCATTTACGAAGTAAGCATTTTCTGCAACAGAAGAACCACCAAAAGATGCGAGGTTACCAAAAGCTGAATCACCTTTAGTTGTTCCTGGAGCTAATAAAGCAACAGAAGTAATGTTACGTGCAATTGGTAGACGAGAAAGTTCAATCGCACCAATATTTAAAGCAGACTCAGAAGTAGTAGTATCAACACTTGCGATTGCAGAACCACGAATTTCAATTGTTTCAATGTTTGTACCAATAACGGCGATTGGAGCATTAAACTCTGTTTTACCACCTAGTTTTATACGTACATTTTCTTGAGTGTAGTTGATGTAACCATCTTTACTAATAGTAACAACGTAGTTGCCAACAGGCAAAGCTGAGAAGCGATAGCTACCATCTGCTTTTACTGTTGTAGTACGAGTCAGACCCGTTTTAGGATCTTTTGCTGTCACGGTTGCGCCAGCAACTGGAGTTTTAGACATATCTACGATATTACCTAATAAAATACCATCATTATTACCAGCTAGAGCAGGAACACTCATTAAGCTAACAGCTGCACCAATAGTTGCAGCAATAAGCGAACGTTTAAATTTTACATTAGTCATTAGTTATCTCTCTATTTCTCTAATTATAATTATGTTCATTTAAAGCCATTGAATTTTTAATAATTCTTAGTTTTCTTTAAAATCCATACTAAAATACCATCGAAAAAAAAATTGTAAATAGTTTGTATACAAAAATTACGATATTTAACAAGTAAGGTCACATATAACTGTACATAATTCATTCCAATTTGCTTAAATCATACTCGAATTCTATTTTTTCATAGCAGTACTATTATTTACTGTTATTCCACTCGTTCCTTAAAACAATCCTAAAGTACTATTTCTCCCCTTATTCCCCCCCGAACAACTCCTTGTCGTACAACAATTGAACATCCTATACTTGAAGTAAGTATTTATTAAATTTCATTTAAAATATTTAGAGTAATAAAATGACAAACGAAAAGTGGTGATACTTTTATTTCACTTTTTATTAATTGCAAAGGACTCGATTATGTATTCGCTCAATATTGAAAGCAACGCGCAAGTTATCGCTTTAACAGGAACAATCAACAGGTTTTTTAATGATAAACTTGTCCCATTGCGAGTAAGCAATAACGTTGTAATAAATGATATTTTAGTTATTGAAGCGGATTCAACTGTTACATTGCAATATTCAGATGGATCAGTGTTTACTTATACCCAAAACGATTTACCAATATTTAAAGAAATTCCCGTTACAACCAACGAATCTCTAACTGATGTAAATCAATCTAATATTACAGATGATATTGCCGCCATCCAGCAAAAAATTAATGACGGTCATGGCGATCTAGATCTTCCCGCTACTGCCTCAGGTGAAAACGCTAGCCAAGGAGGTATTTCTTTTGTATCACTAGAAAGAGATGGCAATGAGTCTGTCATCAGTTCTAGTTTTGTATCTGAAACATTAACAATTACAACGGCAACTGCCGTTAATAGCCAACAAGTAAGCACCGCAATGCAAGAGGATGCGATTGCAGATTCTAGCGTTACATTCGTTCAGTCAATAGATCATCCAAATCAAAGTATCAGTCTTTCTGGAGCTGTAATAAATAATGGTCCAAATTCACTTATCACCCTCGTAATTACCGACGTTAGTAACACGACCGTAACAATTAATAATGTGACAACTGATGCTCTTGGCAATTATATAATTGATGGTGTCGATATTTCAACGCTGGCTGATGGCAACTTAAATATACAAGTGTCGGTGATTGACGACAACAACCAAACGACCAATAGTACAGATTCTGTTTTTTTTGATTCCACACCTCCGCCATCACCTTTATTTACAATCAACGATGGTAATGATGGATTCATTAATGCGGCTGAAATAGATCAGGGTATAAATCTCACGATTGATCTGTCACAGCAGGGAGTTGTTGCTGGATATACCTTGAAAGTCATCTTTGGAACGGGCGCAGGGGCAACAGAAACTGATGTCGTTATTACGCAAGCGATGTTAAATAATCAACCCCCTGTATTAATAGTCCCTGTACCAACTGGGCACCTCATTGATTCAATTGGACTTGAAGCATCGATAGTAATGATCGACGCTTTCAATAATGAATCCCAACCCACTCTTTTATCTAGAGCCATAGATACCATTGCACCTGGTGAAGGTGAATTGCAAAGCAGCCCACTGGTTGTTATTGAAGAAGCGATCAATGGAATAACGGCTGAAGAAGCCAAAGATGGCATATCCGTTGAGGTAACACCGCCGCTAGGTAGTCGTCCGGGTGATATTATTGAAATAACACTTAATCCCACTTCACCAACTCAAACGCCAATTACGATAAGACAAACAATTCCTGCTGATTGGTCTGATGGTGAGGTAGTCAACATTACAATCCCTTCGGCACAACGTCCTGATGATGGGGAATATGCCGTTGTTGTCATTGTCATAGACGATGTGGGGAATGTTAGCGATCCCAGTAATGATATATTGATCAATATTAACGCTAATACGGTAAAGCCCTTAATCTTTATTGACGAAGCCCAAGATGGAATTAATAAACAAGAAGCGCAAGACGGCATTCAAATAGAGATTGTCGTTCCTACAGATTCATTACCTGGTGATATTATTACTATTTCTATTTCTCCTGTTAATGGAGGCACCCCGATTAGTGAAATCGTGATCATTCCAGTCAATTGGGATGGAAAATCGCCAATATCAGCTGCAATATCAAATAATAACCTACCAGATGATGGAACACATATCATAACGGTAAATGTGATAACTCCAGCTAATTTACCCGTTGGTGAACCAAGCGAGCCATTTACTATTGAACTAGATACCCTAGCCCCTGGCGAAAATAGTGAACCCAACACACCATTACTTGAGATCCCTGAATCACTGGGGGGAATCAGTGCTGAAGAATTTAAAGATGGCATACAAGTCAATATCACGTTACCAAATGGCAGTAGTGTCGGTGATACAGTTATCTTAACTATCACGCCAATAGATGGCAGCGTTCCCATTTTAATACCCCATCAAGTATCCGATGGTTGGGACGGTATTAATCCTATCGATGTCACAATCCCTCACAATCCAGCCCTACCCGATGGGCTGCACATCATAACAGCCACTATCACAGACGCATCAGGCAACACCAGTTTACCCAGCCCTAACTTTCAAATTGACATTAATACAAATACCAATAAACCGACGGTTTATATTGAGGAATCTAAAGATGGCATCAATGCATTAGAAGCCAGTGATGGCATTGAAATATCGGTCAATCCGCCGACAGGTTCGCAACCTGGTCATGTCATAAACATTACAATCACACCAGATACTGGCGGGCCTAATGTCGTTGTCGAGCAAGCCGTTCCTGTTGATTGGAATGGGATAGATCCAATAATTATTACAGTGCCGCCTGCAAACGTGCCTAATGATGGAAAATATGACGTAGTTGTAAATGTTAGGGATCCATTTTTGGGAGTGGTAGGTGAACCTAGTGAGCCAGAACCTATCGTTATTGATACCACAGCACCTGGAGAAACAGGCGAACCTTTGATTCCAGTGGTGTCTGTACCAGAAAATACAGACCAGATAAACGCACAAGAATTTAAAGATGGCATACAAGTACTAATTACAATGCCATCAGGCACCGTTGAGGGGGATATTATCACCCTAACAATAACGTCACCTGTCGATGGTACAAGTACAACAGTTTTAAGCTCAGTTCCTTTAAATTGGGATGGTGCCGAACCTGTACAAGTCACTATTGCAACTACCACATTTTCAGCTGATGGTGAATATAACATCACCGCGGAAATATCTGATGCAGCTGGAAACATAAGCCAATCAAGTGAACTTGTAGGCATTACTCTCGACACTGCATCAACACAACCAACCGTTTTTATTAAAGAGGCCGAAGGTGGTATTAATAAAGCAGAAGCTTCCGATGGCATAGAAATGAGCATTACACCACCAACCGGCAGCTCTATTGGTGATATTGTTACAATTTCTGTAACGCCATTAGGCAGCTCAGTTCCAGAATTTCACACAGGTATAATTCCGACCAATTGGAATGGCTTTGATGCCGTTATTATTACTATCAGCACTGAGGATATTCCAATTGATGGCACTTATAATATACAAGCCAATGTGTCTACGAACGATGGAACACAAATAGGCGACGATAGCGATGTTCAAAATATTCTCATAGATACTCTTGCTCCTGGTGAGAACGGCCCTCAGTTTGAACCTATTATTGATATCCCTGAAGCTAGCGACGGTATAAACGCTGAAGAATCAAAAGATGGCATTCAAGTGTCAGTTACACCACCTTCTGGCACAAATCCTGGGGATATTATCGCTGTAACGATAACTCCTGATTCATCAGAACAACCAACGACTATATTTAAAACGATTCCTGGTGATTGGAATGGTATAGAGCCAATAGAAGTGACTATCCCAGCCAATGAGTTACCTCTCGACGGACAACACAACATATCAGCAGTCGTTAATGATAAAACGGGCAATAGCAGCTTATCTAGCTCGCCCATTACCATTGAGCTAAATACTGATAGCACAAAACCAACTATATATATTGAAGAGGCAGTAAACGGAATAAACAAAACCGAGATAGCTGACGGTATTCAGATAGAAATAAACCCACCTACTGGCAGTCAATCTGACGATATTATTACAGTCACGATTACCCCTGAAAACGGGACAGTTCCGACGATTGAAACCTATAATATCCCTACTGATTGGGACGGCGTATCTAGGATTGTCGTGACAATACCTCAAAATAATTCCCCAGCAGATGGTGCTCATGATGTTGTTGTACGCGTTAGCAATCCCAATACTGGAATTGTGGGTGAAGACAGCCTAAAAGAGGCTATATTTATTGATACATTAGCACCAGGCGTGAATGGCCCATTGATAAAGCCAACCTTAGTTATTCCTGATGCGTTCGGCGGTATTAATAAAAATGAAATAGAAGATGGAGTGCAAGTTCATGTTACTCCGCCTACTGGAACTCAACCAGGCGATAATGTTGAAGTATCTGTTTTTACGATCGATAATGTATTTCTTGGCACCTATTCCACTATTGTACCTATAACGTGGAATGGCACTGAACCTATTATTATTTCTATTCCTCAAAGCGTTCTAACTCCGGATGGTGATTACAATATCAATGCAACAGTCAAAGATATAGCAGGTAATTTAAGTGCTGTAAGTGACAACTCATCCTTATCAGTTGACACCCGAGCCCCCGGAGAAGGAGCTGAAATTAACCGTCCGATTTTATCCGTCGACGAAGCAGAATCTGGCATTAGCAAAGAAGAACTAGCCAACGGGATTCAAGCTTTTGTCATACCTCCAATAGGATCTGAAGCGGGTGATATTATCATCCTGACTCTGACGGCGTTTAATGGTACGACCGACGTTGAGATACGCGTAGTTATTGATAGTAATTGGGATGGCATAAGCCCTATTGAAACAACCATTGCTCAAACTAATATTACAAATGATGGTCAATATGAATTAGTAGCACACGTTTCAGATGATGCCGGTAATTTAAGTGAAAGATCAGAAACTATTTTTTTAGATATAGACAATACAGCCCCCGGTGAAAACACCGATAGAACTGCCCCTATTAATGATATCCCTGAAGCCTTCAACAATATCAATGAAAGCGAATTAAGTGACGGAATAGATATTTTCATCACAGTACCACTAGGATCAATTATTGGTGATTCCATTTCAATTAGTCTTAGTCCATTGGATGGAAGGGATACTAGAACATTTGAGTTCTCAATTACTGATCAATGGAATGAAGGAGATGATATTCAAATTACTATCCCCAAATTACCATTTTTGATCGATGGCGATTACAATGTGACATCTCATGTTACAGATAAACATGGTAATACAAGTACCACGAGTAAAATAACAACCATCACCCTCGATTCCACGCCACCCGGTGATGGAACACCTCCTCTATTATCAATCCCCGAATCAGCGAATGGTATCAACAAAGAAGAAGCAATAGACGGCATTCAAACGATAGTTATACCACCTACAGGTACTTTATCTGGTGATCTTATTGTTTTTACCATCACCCCAGAAGGAACCGATACACCAATTAGCTTTACAACCTCAGTCCCTGACAATTGGGAATCTCCAGAACCTATTCACATTACGATACCATCAACCACTTTACCTAGTGACGGTGTGTATGACATTTCAGTAAGAATCATGGATGAATCTGGCAACCCCAGTGAACCTAGCCTTACAATAGCAATTGAACTTGACACCAACGTACCCGGTGAAGTCCTTCACCCCGCGCCGCCTGTCGTGAATGTTATCGACGCCGAGTTTGATAACGGTGTCAACGACGCCGAGTTTGAAGACGCTAGCGGTATAGATGTCAGCGTTACGCTGCCGTCCGATATCAGCACCAATGATATAATTATCGTCACCCTAACCCGTCCAGACGGCGCTACTGCGCAAGTGATTAACTACACGGTTCTAGCTGCTGATACAGCGGGTAGTGACATTACCATCACCTTTAATGACAACACCAATGGCACGCCAGAGACTTTAATCGATGGCCAATACGCTGTTTCAGCTATCGCCACACACGCAGGCGCTGACAGCGAGATCAGTAACACCCAAGCCTTTACCTTAGACCGCACCGCGCCCGGTGAAGGCGAAGGGGATGGTACCCCAGGCAATAGCGATGAAGCCGCGCTGCTTACTGTGCCTGAGAATACCGGCGGCATTGATGCAAGTGAAGCAAGCAACGGCGTTCAAGTGAACGTCACTCCGCCCACAGGCACGCAAGCTGGCGATACAATAACGCTCACTGTCACATTACCAAACGGCACCACCGAGCAAGTCACGGCCATCGTCCCAGCAGCCTGGACTGACGAACAAGTCGTTGAAGTCACCGTTCCCGTGACTGTGATTAGTGAGGGCGGACAGTTTGTTGATGGTGATTATGCCATCACCGCGACAGTGACCGACACCCAAGGTAACGAGGGCATTATCAGTGAAGTCACCAGAGTGACTGTCGCCACAGACACCACCGGTGGTAATGGCGCCATAAGGCCGCCTATACTGACTATCGACGCCGCTGATGATGGCTTGATTAACGCCGCCGAGAACGCCGGCTTTAACGTCTCCATTAGTGCGCCAAATGGCTCAGTGGCTGGGGATATTATTACCCTCACCCTCGATGCCGCTGATAATAACAATGACACCACCGTGGACATTAGCATTCCAGCAACGTGGGATGGCACCAGCCCAATTGTTGACGCCATTAATAACCTCGTTGACGGCGAAATCTACGCCGCCAGTGTTACCATCAATACCAATGGTAATGTCAGTCAACCCAGCAATGTCATCGACTTTATGGTTGATGCGACAGCGCCAGGCACCGGCGAAGGCGATGGCGGCAGCAACCTAGCCCCCACCTTAACCATCATTGAAGCCAATGATGGCGTCACCGCCGGCGAAGCCGGCGATGGCGTGACCACCCAAGTAACGCCGCCAACCGGCAGCGTTATCGGTGATACCATCACCCTGACCGTCACACAGCCCGGCGGCGGTGAAGTCGTCATTACTCACACCATTCCTGTCGACTGGATTGATGGCAGTGCTATCGATGTCACCATCCCAGCTGCTAATTTAAGCGCCTTCGGTGCCTTTAACGACGGTGATTACACCGTTACCGCCACCGTCACTGATGCCGCAGGCAATACCTCCGAGCCAAGTCACGCTGACTTCACCTTAGAGACAGCCATCATTATTCCTCCTGAAACGGTTTCTATATCTGGTCCTGAAAATGTAGTAGAAGGCGATGAGACATCTGATTACACCATAATGGTAAGTAATGATGTTCCTGATGGCGAAACGATCACTGTCACATTAAGTTATTCAGGAACCGCAACCGACGGGAGTGATTACACGGGTGTGACTAGCGTTGATATTGTTGGCGGGGAAAATAGTGCTACGTTTACACTATCAACAATAGATGATTCAATATTAGAAACTGGTAGTGGCACTGAAAATATAGAAATCACGATTAACACTATAACGGGTACTAACAGTACGGCTGGCTTTGCTAAAATACCTGTTGTGAGCGAAACTGAAAATTCAGTAACAACATTGATAACATCTGATATAGCTAGCCTTGACGCTCCTGTTCTTTCGATATCAGGGCCAAGTCAGGTTACCGAAGGGACAACTGGTGACTTTACTATTTCCATTGACACACCCACTATTTTAGCTGCATTCCCTGGCGGACCATCAATGCGCGTTAATATTACGGTAACGGGTACAGACCCCTTATTAGGAGAGGATATAAGTTACGATTCATTTGTATTATTTTATCCAAACGAGTCATCTCAATCATTTGAATTAACAGCACTCGTAGATAATGAGGTTGAGGGCCTTGAACAAATTACCGTGTCGATACAAAGTGTATTTGTGCTAGATAATAATGCTGGATATGAGGAAAAACCAGTAATTTCAATAGACAATGGTTCAATGATTGTCTCAATTATTGATAAACCGCCATTAACAATATTGGACGCCGTTGATAACACTAACGACTTTTCTCAAACAAGTCTAAATGGTATCGGTGGCGTGCCAGGACAAACGGTACAAATAATGGTTGAAAACAATCTTCCGGTTGGAACAACAACTGTTGACTCTAACGGAAGTTGGGCTGTTAATTTTTCAGAAACTACAGCGCTTACAGTTAATACTCAATATATATTAACTGCCAGATTATTTGCCACAGCAGATGTATCAGGTGTACCTATTGAAGTTTCAGGTAGTATTAATTATCTAACTACAGATCAAGCTTCTACTGATACAAATCCTGATAGTGATTTTATTTTTAGTGGAAGTGGTGCTGATGAAATTATCATTCGTATGAATGATAATAACGACCACGTCAGCGTTGATGGCGGAGCTGGTAGCGACACAGCCATTATTGACGGTCGTTCGAGTAATTATATTGTCGGCCAAGATGATAATAACAACATAACCCTAACTCATTATCTAGGTGACATTATAACGCTAATAGAGATCGAGACAGTTTCATTTAACGATAAAGATTTTCCGATCGATGAATTATTAAATAACCGTATTGCCATTATTGATGGTGATGGCTTTCTTGACCCAACCGAAATGGCGAGCGGAGTTTCTTTTGCTGGCCAAGTATTTAACAATGCTACCATCACGCATATTATTATTACTGGATTAGACGATAATGGCCAAGTTCTCCCTTTTAGTTTGCCATTAACTAATTTCTCTACCGATGAAAATGGACTATTTTCAATTAAATCACCAGATTTAGTCGCTCTGGGTTTTTCTGACGGACCTTTAACCGTGCAGTTAGCCACGATTAAAGATGGTGCAGCTTCCATAGCTACAGATACGAGTACTGTTGACTTAACACCGCCAGCAACCACCCCAACTATTACGTCGATTTCTGAGGATAATGGTTTATTTGGGTCCGACTTTATAACCACCGATAACACTCTGACTATTTCAGGCACTCTAAACAATGCACTTGAAACTGATGAAACCTTACAACTTTTAATTGGTAATATGTGGATTACAATTGATGCGTCTAACTTTAGTAACGATGTAACATGGTCATTTAGTGATGTACGGTTCCTTGTAGATGGTCAGCACACCTATATAGCTAGAGTTATTGATCAAGCTGGTTTATCAGGTCACAACGACAGAAAAGACGTTATCATTGATAAGAACAATACAGATAACAGCGGCGCTGTTATTACTATTGATCGTATTGGTGCCGATACGGGTGAAAGTGATTCAGACTACATAACGTCTGATGATAGCTTCCTTATTAGAGGCTCTTTATCTACCATATTACAGAGCGACGAAATTGTGCAAGTCAATTTTGATGGTACGACATGGCATACAGCGACACTTCAAACTATTCTTTCAAATGGTACAACAACTTACAATTGGATTTATGATCACATAACTCCACTGGCTAACAGCATATATGATTATAACGTACGTATTATTAGTGCCGCTGGCCATACTATTTCACAAACCAATCAGTCGATAGAAGTAGATACAACCATTACGGATAACCAAATTTCTATTGAAAAACTCACAGACGACTCTGGTCGTAGTGATAGTGATTTCATTACTAATGATACCGATATGCTAGAAATTAGTGGCGCATTAACTCACGAGCTTCTTTCTGACGAGTCCTTGCAAATTCGAATAGATGGTCAATGGTTAACGATTGACGACGGCAACATTATAAATACGGGAACGGATATAACATGGAGCTATCAAGATTTAAGAGTGGATCTAGTCGATGGCCAGCACTCTTTTAGGTTAAGAGTGATTGACATCGCAGGCAATGAAACCATTAGTGTGAATCAGAATATTACAATTGACACAAACTCGAGCCCCTCAACCGCAGGTACTGGTACTCAAATAATCAATCTAGAGTTATTAAATGATTCTGGTATCCCTGATGACTTCATAACCAATGACACAACATTGATATTTAGAGGTCAGTTATCAACACCGATCACTGGCACCAATGAAAACCTTGAAGTATTCATTGATGGTCAATGGCAAACAATAACGACTGTCAGCGTTTTTGTGGGTGATGTGTTTCAAGAAGCCAACTGGCAATTAGACTTATCGGGTACACAACTGAGTGAAGGTGAACATTCGTTTAATTTTAGAGTGGTGGATTTGGCTGGTAATATCACTGACGAGATAATCCAAATAGTCAATGTTGATTTTACGGCGCCAGCCTATAGTGTAGAAATAGAAAGCGGTGATGATAACTCAATCAATTTAATAGAGAGTGAAACACCCACAGTGACCCAAATAGATTTAAGTGATCCGTCAATTAGCGTTGGGGATACAATTAATATTATGTTTAGGGCTGATGGCATCACAACCCAAACGATGATGGAAACAGTATCCCAAGAAATGTTAACTGCACAAGAATTTAAAGTGAATGTACCGAACGAGTTTATTGTCGACCAATTACTAGTTACAACCACAATAACAATCGATGATGCAGCGGGTAATAACCCTATAGTTCAGTCTGACATTGTTACGTTTGATCTTGTTGGACCGTTAATTACGCCAACGGTTAATTCAATATCAACCTCAGATACAACACCAACAATAACTGGCACAGCGACTTTAAATGATGATGAGTATTTATTAGTTAGAATCGACAATATTACTTACAATTCAAATGATGATAACCTGACAATTTTAGGTTCAAATTGGAGTCTTACAATTCCTGAAAGTAATGCTTTATCGCAAAACACATACGATGTTAATGTTGTGATATCAGATAATGCTGGTAATACAATTGCTGATACAACAGCCAGTGAATTATTTATTAGTGAAGCATCATCAAGCTTCAAGCCGATTGGACTATCCTCCCCGGCCACTGCCGAGGTTTTAAATGAAGAAAATACATACCTCATTGGCAAAAATAAAAACAGTATTACGATCGATGCTTTAGACTCAGCTCTATTAGATGGTTCTTCAGCAGAAGCACAAGTTTGGCTAGCCACAGAACAGCTTGACGATACGCTAGAAAGTTTTAATTTAGGGCACGAAAAATTAGATCTGTCTGACTTAATAAATCTTGACAATACAAACGATTTAGAAAAATATTTAAGCGTAACTTCATATGGTGGTGACACAAAAATGTCTGTTGCACTAGCTGGGAGTGATGAACAGAATCAAACGATTACATTGGAAGGCGTTAGTAATATTGTTCAACTACAAACAGAGCCAGCATTAGTCATTAACAAATTATTTACTGATTTAGGAAATGAATCATTAATAACCCTCAATAATGCAAGTAATGAATCTAATTTCAATCCAGCACAATTATTAGATGATGACATTATCACCGACTAACAATAAATGTGCTATATTATTAATATATAAATAAAAAACTAAATGCCAATTATTTTTAATTGGCATTTATTCACTTAGTAACAAAGGTAACTAGATTGCAGCCACAAGGAAAGTCACAAGCCCAATGGGCTATATCACCATCCCAACGTGTTGATGGCGATCCTCTGCTTGATTGCTTGGTTATTTTAACTGAGCACTTTGGAACTCCTTGTTCCGCTGAAGCTTTGGCAGCTGGATTACCGATTACAGAAGCAGTTTTATCACCAGAACTACTACCGCAAGCAGCGACAAGAGCAGGATTAACAGCTAAATTGAATCGAAAAGGCCTTGATGAAATTCCTAGTATGTTAATGCCGTGTATATTGTTACTTAAAAATCAAAAAGCTTGCGTCTTACAAGAAATAGATTTTTCTAATGATAAAGTTATTATTTCATTACCTGAAACGGGTGGACAAGACGAATTAACAATTGCCGAATTAGAAATACAATATGTGGGTTATTTATTTCTCATAAAACAGCAATACCGTGGTGATAAGCTTGTTGATGTTCATCATTACCAACACAAAGAACATTGGTTATGGAGTTCAATACGAGGTGCTTCCAGCATCTACCGCGATGTTATTATCGCCACAATACTAATAAATATATTCGCCCTTGTGTCTCCTCTTTTTGTCATGAATGTTTATGATAAAGTTGTACCTAATCTAGCCTTTAACTCATTATGGGTACTGGCCTTAGGCGCTGGGCTAGCTTATATTTTCGACCTATTATTAAAGCAATTAAGAGGTTATTTAATTGATGTCGCGGGTAAAAAGATTGACATAACCATGTCATCTAAATTATTTTCAAAAGTAATTGGTATCCCCTTAGAAAAGCGTAGCCCAAGTGTTGGCGGCACAGCAAAGCAAGTCAGTGAATTCGATACTATTCGTGATTTTCTTTCCTCAGCAACAATTACGGCGTTAGTTGACTTACCGTTTGCTCTCTTCTTTATGCTAATTATATGGTTGGTTGCTGGTGATTTAGTAATGTTCCCAATTATTGCAACCATCATTATTATTGGTTATACATTATTACTGCAGCCGAAATTACGTCACGCCATCGAAGAAAGTAGTAAATATTCTAGCCTAAGACATGGTCATTTAATTGAGAGTTTAAGTTCGATTGAATCAATAAAAGCTAACGGCGCAGAAGGCATTGTCCAAAAAGCTTGGCAACAAATGTTAGGACACACAGCCAATTGGAATATGAAATCGAAAAACATCTCCAATTCTGTATCTAACGTTGCAAGTTTTGTCGTACAAACAGCAGTTATAGGTGTCATCGTATTAGGGGTTTATAGGGTTTCAGAAAATTTGATATCTATGGGAGCCATCATCGCTTCAGTCATGTTATCGAGTCGTGCAATTTCGCCGATGGCTAAAATTGCTGGATTATTAACTCGTTCAAACCATACATTAACTGCAATGTCCGCGATCAACACATTAATGGAAACAGAAGAAGAATTTGAAAACAAAGGACAGTTAGTTAGTGTAGGCAGATTAAAAGGGCATATCAATGCAGAGCAATTTGGGTTTACATACCCTGAAATGGAAAAGCCTGCCCTCTATCCTATGTCTATTAAAATTCTGCCAGGTGAAAAAGTGGCTATCATTGGTCGTAATGGGTCAGGAAAAACAACATTAGCTAAAGTATTATTGGGGTTGTATCAACCAACGTCAGGTTCTCTTCAATTTGATGGGATTAATCACGGGCAAATTCATCCCAGTGACCTACGCCGTAATTTCGGATACCTTCCTCAAGAGGTAACACTGTTTCACGGTACGATTAGAGACAACATCTTATTTGGTACCAGACAAGTAACCGAATATCAATTAATTCGGGCGGTGCAATTATCCGGCGTCAGTTTATTTACAGATCTAGAAAGTGAAGGGCTTGAAATGCAAGTAGGAGAAGGAGGACAAGCCCTTTCTCGTGGTCAACGTCAAAGTGTTTCTCTTGCAAGAGCAATATTAAACGACCCCCCTATTCTATTATTAGATGAGCCGACGGCAAGTTTGGACGCACGAGCAGAAAACCAATTTATTCGTTCAATGAAATTAACAGGTAAAGATCGTACGATGTTATTAATTACCCATAAAATGCATCTTCTAAATCTTGCCGATCGTATTATTGTGCTAGATCGCAATCGATTAATAGCCGATGGCCCTCGTGAAGCCGTACTTGAAAAGTTAAAATCGGGCACACTCACGGAAGATAAAAAATGAAAATAACACAACAAGACATTGAAATGGCCGACGATGTGTATGGCGCAATGCTTACTGAAGCACCAAGCATACATCGTTTAACAATTTGGGCACTTGCTGCACTGTTGTTTACTTTTATTACTTGGGCTTATTTTGCAGCGTTAGAACAAGTAACATCAGGCGAAGGTAAAGTTGTTCCTTCCTCTCAAACACAAATAATTCAAAGCCTAGATGGCGGTATATTAGAAGAGCTTTACGTGACAGAAGGCATGTCAGTAACAAAGGGACAACCATTAGCACGCATCGACGCAACACGCTTCCAGTCAGATGTTAATCAGCAAAAGCAAGAAGTTGATAGTCTGAGAACTAATATAATTCGGTTAAGAGCAGAACTTAGCAGCATTTTAGTCGGAGATGATGAGAACTGGAGATTGCAGATTCAGATTTCTAAAAAAACCACAATTTTCACTGGCAGCTTGAAAGACAAGATGCCTGATTTGGTTGCAAGACAACAACAAGAATATAATGGTCGTTTAGATAGTTTAATAAATCAACTTGCTATCCAAGGCTCTAAGATCGAGCAAAAATCACAAGAAATTGAAGAATTAAAATCTAGAATAACAACTTTGGAGCGCAGTTTTGAACTTGCTAATAAAGAGCTCACATTGACTCGCCCCTTGGCACAAAAGAATATAATTCCAGAAGTCGAACTGTTAAAACTTGAGCGGAGCGTAAATGATATCAAGGGAGAATTACGAACCGTAAGGTTATTACGCCCTAAATCAGAGTCATCTTTCAATGAAGTTGTATTACAGCGTAAAGAGACAGCACTAAAATACAGAACCGATACCCGCTCAGAACTCAATAAAATGCAGGCAGAGTTATCGAGAATGACAGAGGCTCAAATTGGAGTTCAAGACAAAGTCGAAAAAGCCTTAATAACTTCGCCAGTAATTGGTACTATTAAAACTATACATATCAATACGCTTGGTGGTGTATTAACGCCAGGGCAAGCGTTAATAGAAATAGTCCCCACGCAGGATAAATTATTGATAGAAGCTAAAATAAAACCACAGGACATAGCATTCTTACACCCAGGATTGCCAGCAATTGTTAAGGTGACCGCTTATGATTTTGCTAAGTATGGGGGCCTAGCTGGCAAAGTGGAGCATATTAGTGCAGATACAACACAAGATGATAAGGGTAATAGCTTTTACATTATACGTGTAAGAACCGACTCATCTAGTATTATTAAGAAAGATAAAACTGAACTACCAATCATACCGGGTATGATGACTACTGTTGATGTAATTACAGGAAAACGTACTGTTTTAGAATATATTCTTAATCCAATATTGCGAGCTAAGCAATCAGCGTTAAGAGAACAATAATCAAAAAGGACTGTAGAATGCAATTACAAAACACTTCATCTACAAGTGTCATCAAACATTATTTATTAATTACCTGTGCCATTGTAAGTACAGTAATGTTTTCGCAAGAAGCGACCGCACAAACATTAGAACAAGCAGTGGCTAGAGCACTAGATAACAATCCAGACCTTCGCATTGCTTTAACTAAGTTTAAAGTCGCTGAAGAGCGGGTAAATCAAGCGACAGCCGGGTATTTCCCAACCATTGATCTGACCGCAGGATATGGCTTTGAACAAACAAATAGCCCAGGAACTCGCCGTGGAATTTATGCGACGACTGACAACGGTGAAGCAGGGTTAAAGCGTGGTGAGTTAAGTTTAAGTCTCAAACAAATGCTATTTGATGGCTTTTATACCAGCAGCGACTCATCGCGAACTGAGCACGAAGCAAGTGCAGAACAATGGACATTATTCTCAACAGCAGAGAATTTGGCGTTGGAGGTTGTTAAGGTTTATAACGAAGTTCTTAAAAATAAAGAAGTGTTGTCGTTATCGGAAAAAAACCTACAATCTCATCAAGATATTTACGAACAAATAAAAGAGCGTACAGAGTCTGGTTTAGGTAGCATTGCCGATTTATCTCAAGTTACTGGGCGTCTGGCAAGAGCAAATGTAAACCTTATTTCTGCCACAAATAATCACCGTGACAGCATTGCCAAGTTTGTAAAATTGGTTAATCAACAACCCGCAGAATTAATAGTACCAGTACCAGATGCAGATCTAATACCTACAATTCAAGCTGATGGTTTAGCGGATGCACTCCAAAATCATCCAGTTATTAAATCCTCGTCTAATGATATTAAAGCAGCGAGATATGCCAAAGAAACGTTCAACTCAAGTAATTATCCGACCATAAGCTTTGAAATTGATGCTACGGCTAATAACAACCTGTCAGGTGAAGAAGGCATTGACCGTTTTAGCAATGATGTAGGAGGACACAATAACAGCGCCTCAGCGATGATTCGCATGAAGTATAATATCTATTCTGGTGGAAAAAATTCGTCACAAACTAGGGCAGCAGCCTATCAAATAAGTGAGGCGGTTGAACTTAATCGAAAAGCGCATAGAGATATTACCGAAGGATATAACCTAGCTTGGAATGCTTTTGAACTATTAACAATGCAATTACAATTTATCCAGCAACATGTTGATTCATCAAAACAAACACAATCCGCTTATGAACAACAATTTAGATTAGGCCAACGTAGTTTACTAGATTTACTCGATACTGAAAATGAGTTATTTGAAGCTAGAAAAGATTACCTTGAAGCAAATTACCAAAATATGGATGCGAAATATCGCTTATTAAACGCGACAGGTCAATTACTGGACTCTTTACGAGTTACTCGTTCTAACTTATGGAACGGCGAAAAAAGTTATGAAGGGGGAGTAAAATAATGAAAACTTTCACACTAATATTTACCTTAGTGCTGTTAGCTGGTTGTGCTAACGATTTAGTTAACATTGAACAAGCTGTTGTGCAGCAGCATAATCTAGAAGATCTTGATCACGATGGTGTAATTGAAGCGCGAGAGAAATGTGCTGATACATTTTTAGGGGCCAATATTGATAACTATGGCTGCAGCAGCGTAAAACGTATTGATGATAGCATCACACTTAAAATTAATTTCTCAAATAACTCAGCCACTATAAACCAAGGCGATTATTCAAAAATAAAAGAAGTCAGTGACTTTATGAATAAATTTCCAGGCAGTCATGTGACCATAGAAGGCCATTGTAGTCGTCAAGGATCCAAAGAGCTTAATCAAACTCTTTCTGAAGAACGAGCAAACGCCGTGGCTAATGTCTTAAAAAATCAGTACGGTATTGCCGCATTTCGTGTGTCGGCTGTAGGTTATGGATTTGATAAATTACTCAATGAAAGTGATACACCAGAGGCACATTCAGAAAATCGTCGTATTGTTGCCGCGCTTGCGGGAACAGAACAGTCAACCGCAATGAAATGGACAATCTATACAGCCGACGGGCTATGATAGTCTCAAATGACAAAAACGAACTTAAATCTATTGTTTAAATGGTCGCGAAACCTTTTGGTAATAGCCTCATTTTTTACAATTGGACTATACGCAAAGCAAACTTCAACGCTTGATAATCAAAAGATTATCAAGGCGTTGAAAAAAAATTATGGTGAAAGAGCTGGAAAACGTGGTAATGCCTGGGTAAAAATACTCACCCAAAGTGATTCATTAACTGAATTGGAAAAGTTGAAAAAAGTTAATCGATTTTTTAATTATTTTCGTTTCATTGATGATATAAAATTATGGGGAGTAAAAAATTACTGGGCAACACCGATTGAGTTTATTGGCGTTAATGGGGGAGATTGTGAAGACTACTCCATTGCAAAATACTTTACGTTGCTTGAACTAGGTGTACCCGATGATAAGATGAGAATAACAATGGTTAAAGCACTCCGTCTTAATCAATATCACATGGTATTAGCTTATTATGATACACCTGGCTCAGTGCCACTCATACTCGATAATCTTGATGGTGCAATAAAACCAGCAACAAAACGAAATGATTTACTACCAGTGTATAGTTTTAACGGTACACAGTTATGGTTAAACAAAGAAAAAGGACGCGGTGTGTTAGCTGGTAATTCAAAACGTTTAAAACGTTGGACGAGCCTTAAACAACGCCTTGGCGTAAAAAATCTAAAACAGCCTAAGTTAAAATTGGAGTAATACAGCAATGACCTTGTTTCAACAGATTAACTCACTGTTATTTGGACTCTTTTTACTCGTAATGTCGAGTATTGTCTATTTTCAGTTTAGTGAAACAAAAGACTTTATGACCCAGCAAATGAAGTCGGACTTAAACAACACAAGTACTTCTTTAAGTTTGATGCTCAAACCTCACTTAGAAACGGGTGATTTAGTGGGTGCAGAAACCTTAATTAATGTTATTTTTGAAGGTGGCTTTTATCGTCGTGTCACCCTAACGTGGCTTGTCGATAACAAAAAACAAACGTGGGAAAATCCTATTGTTATTGAAGGCGTTCCGTCATGGTTTTCAGATCTTGGATTATTCCAAGCTCAAACTAAAGAAAGCTTAATAACATCGGGATGGATGCAACTGGCTAAACTTGAAATTGAAGCTCATCCTGGTATTGGATATCGAGAATTGTGGCGCATTATGAATGACACACTACTCGTTTTATCTATTTTATTCATTCTTTCGCTCATCATACTGCGTCTTCGTTTAACGCGAATACTAAAACCTTTAAATGAAATTGCAGAGCATGCAAAAGGTATAGCGGAGCGAAAATTCCATAAAGATATGGCACTGCCTTCGACGTCCGAATTAAAAGATGTTGTTATTTCTATTAACTCAATGTCAACTCAACTTAAAAAAGTTTTCACTACGTTAGATAATGAAGTCGACACATTACGTAAAGATAGTCTTGTTGACCGTGTATCTAACTTACCTAATCGTCAATACTTAACAGGGCAACTTAATAGTTGGTTAAGTGAGCCGGGGTATGGCGGGTTAATTCTAGCGAAATTCGATTGGCTAGAAGAAATTCATAGTAAATACGGTTATCAAGTTCGTGATGAGACCATTAAAGTCCTGTCAGAAACAATGCAACAACAACTCCCTAAAGTGGCCGAATCTATCATTGCACGTATCGCCAATAATGAATTTGCCTTCTTGATCACTAAGGGCGAACAAAAACAAATAACGAGCTATGTTCAAACATTAGTGAGAGTCATAAATCAAGAAATGTCAAAAGCAGGTTGTGAGCCAAATAGTAATTTTTATCTTGGTGTAAGTTACCGTGAGGGAGATATGAAACCTTCAGAGCTTTTATCTCAGTCGGATAATGCATTACAACAAGCGACAAAAGAAGAAAAAACTATTCAATGGTTTGATAGTAAGAAACAACATAAGTTTTCTCGTGAAGAATGGCGAGAAAAACTTACGCAAGCCATTAATAATAATAGATTTATATTCCAATGGCAGCCCATTCATAAGATGGACAGCAGTGACATTATTCAGCGCGAAGTATATTGCCGATTGAATGTTGATGGCCAAGTACTTAATGCTGGTGTCTTTATGCCTTATGTAGAATTACTTTCGTTAGGTAACGAACTTGATAAATGCATATTAAAGTCCATTGTAAATAATAATATTTTGACGAAGACGCACGAACCTATCGCTGTTAACTTAACCAGTGATAGTGTTAAAGATAAGAAATTCCATCAATGGCTAGCGCTCTTCTTACAAAGCTCTACCAATTCTCAGAAAATACAATTTGAAATACCAGAATCCGTTGTCAGTAGTCATTTAGAAGAATGTATTGCATTATGTGAAACCATAAAAGAATACGGTTCTAATTTTGGTATTGACCAATGTGGCCGTCGTATTGGTTCACTCAATTACTTGCAACAAATTAAACCAACCTACGTCAAACTTGATCAGTCATTTTCGTTCTACAATAAGACAGAACAGAACAGTGAGCTTTGCCGTGCACTCGTTAATGTGGCTAAAGGGTTAGATATCGAAGTTATTGTAACGGCGATCGAAGATGAAAAACAATTAGCTAACTTTAGGTCATTACACCCACATGGTTATCAAGGATTTATTTATCCTCCAGTGGAAATTGATCCACATGTAAATTAAGCAATTATCTTGTTGATACAAAAAAAGGCGAAACTGAATGTTTCGCCTTTTTTGTTAAAACTTAATCTCAATCGCCGTAATATTTATTACAGCTTATTCATTGTTTGATGTAAGGCATTTAAACACGCTTGCCCTAATTGCTGCGAACGATTAGATGACCAACCAAATACCTCATCAGGGGTCTCTACAGTGTCTTTAAATGGCATTTCTAACGTCATTACTAACGCATTAAATGCTTGAGCCAGATAATTAGTCCCAACCGTCATCAAAGCTTCGCCAGGTTTATCGATATCATAACCAAATTTATTCTGAAAATCTGGACTAGCATTCATAAGTGCTTTTAAGTAAAAGTCCTGTAACGCTTGTCGTTCATCATTCCACCCCTCAATACCTTCAGCCCCTGCAATAAAGTTATATGGAAGTGCTTCATCACCGTGAACGTCAAGACAAAAATCCATGCCTGTTTGCTCCATTTTCTGACGTACTAAAAACACCTCGGGGCTGCGTTCCATTGAAGGTTCTAACCATTCTCTATTTAAGTTAGCACCGGCAGCGTTCGCACGAAGATTACCACGGCGACTACCATCAGGGTTCATGTTTGGTACAACATAAAATACAGCATTATCTAATAAAGCTTTTGAAATAGGGTCGTCAGAATCGAGTAATGAATCTAACATGCCTTCCATCCACCATTGAGCCATTGACTCACCTGGATGCTGGCGAGCAATCATCCAACAGACTTTTTTGCCTTCACCTTCGGTGCCAATTTTCAACAAATCCATATCTTGTCCATCAACAGTGTGACCCAAGAGAATGTGCTCTACATTGTCATTGACTTGAACATTAGCAATGAGATCATGATGACGTTCCATTGGATAAGGCGTAAAATAAGCGAAATAAACACTGTCACAATCTGACGTATGATTGATAACAAGCTGTTTACCATCATAATGGGTATCAACACGAAACCACGTTTGGCGATCATAAGAAGCTACCGCTTGATAGTCGTCCCATCCTTCAAGGTATGAACATTCATGAGCATTCACAATGGTCATTGTGACTGCTTTGTCTTTAGCGCCACTAAGACGGTAATGAAACCATTGGCTAAAGTCAGCATTACTATCTTTACGGATAGCAAGTTCGATGTGACCATTTGGATTAATAGAGAGACATTCGATATTACCACTATCAAAATTTTGACTTATTTTCATGAGTTGCCTTTTATTTTTTCGCATAAAATTGCACTGTTAGATTGCAATGTTTAAAACGTCTTCGGAATATTAGGATGAATAATAACAGCCATAATAAAAACTTACTATGGCTGTTAAAATAGAAAATAAGGGAATAGTTTAGAGCTGTTGAACAATTAATTGATCGCTTACTAAATATAGTTCATCTGATTCAATGACGGCTGTTTCACCATCAATCGAAATAGCAAGAATTTTTCCTTTCATGGTCCAGCCATTTGACAAGGTAATATTGAGTACCCGTGGTTGTGTTAATTGAGACAAGGCGACGTTGCTTTGGTTGGCCAGTCTGGACACATCGTCGAATGACTTAATACGCAGCATCACATTTTCTGTTGCTGTAATCTCACCTACTTTGAAGTTTATTTGTTTAGCCTTTATCGAAAAAACGCTATTTTCCATTGAAACAGCGCCCACCGTGTGACTAAATAACACGAAAATGATCAGTAGAACTTTATCCATAATAGCTCCTCACTAATAACAATTAATTAAAGGTCATAATTCCTATACAACTACTTATTTATTGATATAACATTTCTAGTTATAGCGTACCTAAGAATTAATTACCAACTTCTTCTATAAAATTAAAACATAGCAATAACAACCAATTACAGTTGCGGCGACGATATCTAATTGATTGTAAAGCAACAAAAAATATTCAATAATATTTTCTTCGTTTAGGCTTTGTAAAACATTATCAAAAACCACTTATTAACTGTCATAACTAAGCGTTATAAGGTATGAGCGTTTCATTGAAAATCATTCGATGTAAATATCTGTTGACACTTGGGTTTACACCCCCTAAATTCAAGACATACAGAAGTGTTTTAGGGCGTTTATTATGAGGAATGGTAATGAATAAGGGTGTCGTACTGTCTCAAGTACGGGAAAAAATAACAGAATTAGATCAGAAACTGCTTAAATTACTCAGCGAACGTCGTCAGCTTAGTTTGAGCGTAGCGCAATCAAAAATAGATACAGTCAAGAATGTTAGAGACAAAGTTCGTGAAGAAGAGCTACTTATTGACCTCATTCAACGGGGGCATAAATTAGGACTTGATGCACATTATGTTTCGCAATTGTTCCACGTCATTATTGAGGATTCAGTCTTAAACCAACAAGCTTGGCTGCAAGAACGTGCTAATCAGCAGCATGAGTCACCTATCACACGCGTTGCGTTTTTAGGCGCAAAAGGATCATACAGTTTTTTAGCGAGCCATCGCTATTTCTCGCGTCGCGTTGACAGTATTGTTGAGCTAGGATGTGATTCATTTGATGCAATCATCAATAGCGTAGAATCTGGTCAGGCAGAATTTGGTATGTTACCTATTGAGAACACAAGCTCAGGTAGTATCAATGAAGTTTATGATTTACTTCAGCACACCTCATTATCTATTGTGGGTGAACTTACTCAACCCGTTGAACATTGTTTATTAACGAGCCAAACAACTGATCTTCAATCAATAGAAACCATTTATTGTCACGCACAACCATACCAACAATGCACTAAATTTACGGCGCAGCTTGATAATGTAAAATTTGAATTTGTTGACAGCACAGCCGCGGCGATGGAAAAGGTTCAATCACTAAACTCTCCCAATGTTGCTGTTATTGGTTCACAAGAGGGTGGTGCTTTATATAATCTTATTTCCATAAAAAATAAAATTGCGAATCAGCAGGAAAACCATAGCCGCTTTATCGTTGTCGCTCGAAAAGCTGTAGAAGTCGCGGTACAAATTCCCGCTAAAACTACATTTATAGTGTCGATTAAACAACAAACTGGTGCATTAGTTGATGCGTTACTTGTGTTAAAAAAGAACAATATCAACATGACACGATTAGAGTCAAGACCTATTCAAGGAAACCCTTGGGAAGAAATGTTTTATATCGATGTCGATTGCAATCTCCATCATGCTGATATGCAAGCCGCGTTGACCGAACTTAACAACATTGCTAAACAGATAAAAATTCTGGGATGTTATCCGTCTGAAAGTATTCAAGCGACTCCCATCGCCAAGGTATTATTAGAAAGTAATACGCCTGTCTAATTTTCTATATCCAGCAAAAAAGCCGCTTCATTTATGAAGCGGCTTTTTCAACAAAATAATTCCTGATTAAACAGCGCGACTATCGTGCGCTTTCATCAATAAGTGCTTAGACTCATCAAGAAACTGCTGTGAATAATCACCAAACCACTGTGACACATCATTAAATGCCTCAATAAAGCCCTCTCTATCGCCATTTATTAACATGCTGTTAGCTGCTTCAAAGCGGGATAAATAGCGTGAGAACATCTTTGTATTGTCAGTTGAAGAGAAAATAATATCTGCATACAACTGTGAATCCTGTGCGAATAAACGCCCAACCATCGCTAACTCTAATCGATAAATCGGCGAACTAAATTCAAGTAATTGTTCCATGTTAGGGTTTTCGGCCGCCAAATGTTGACCATAAACAAAGGTTGTAAAATGGCGCATACCTTGTACTAAAGTCATCGCCCCATCATGCTCTTTAGCGTCAGCCAAGGTTAGCTTTGCCCCCCAAATAGTCATTTGTTCAAGTAACCATTGATATTTATCACTTTGGCGCCCATCGCAATAAATAATCACTTGCTTGGCTAAACTAGCAATATCAGGCCCAAACATTGGATGAAGCCCAAGTACAGGTCCATCGTGCGCCGCTAGCATATGCGCTAACGGGTTAGCTTTAGTCGATGTTAAATCTACCAAAATGCAGTTTTTTGGTAGTTTATTTAACTTATCAATTACTGACAATGTTAAATTAATAGGTACAGATACAATCACTAAACCTGCATTGGCAAATAGTTCATCACTTTTATGCCAGTCATCTTTATCTAACACATCAACATGATAATCAGACAGCTCTAGCATGCGTTTAAATACGCCACCGAGCTTCCCGTCACCACCAATGATTACAACATTACCCAAGGTTGGGTTTAAACATTTAAACCCTGTATCTTTTTCACGGTGATAAGACTCACGCATTAATCGGCGTAAAACATCTTCTATTAAATCACCGCCGATACCTGCGTCATCAGCTTCTTTTCTGCGTCTTTTTAGCATTGCCGCTTCACGTTCAGGTGCATAAATAGGCACTCCAGCCTCACTTTTTACATCACCTACATGAGCAACTAACGCCAATCGCTTTGCGAGTAATTCGATTAATTGGCTATCAACCTCATCAATCGAATCTCGTAATTTATCTAAAGCCTCACACGACTTCTCGGACATTAACCTCTCCTGTTTCATTATTCTTATTGGCAGCTAAGCGGCTAACTAATGATTGACTAATTTGCGCTGCTCCTTGAACCAGTAATTGTTGAGTATCTTGCCAATTAATACAAGCATCAGTTACCGATACCCCGTAACGCATTTGATCTTTTGGCAGAGAACTTGATTGATTGCCTTCAAATAAATGACTTTCCAGCATAATTCCCATGATGGACTCATTACCTGAACAAATTTGAGTAAATATATCATTAGCCACTATTGACTGTCTTGCATGATCTTTACTCGAGTTGCCATGACTGCAATCAACCACTAGCTTAGGTGTCAATCCAGAGTCAACAATTTGCTGCTCAATGGTTTGAACATCCGATGCTTCATAGTTAGGTGATTTTCCGCCGCGCAAAATAATATGGCCATCAGGGTTACCCTGTGTTTGCATTAAAGACACCTGCCCTTTTGCATTAATACCCATAAAACGATGTGAATGCATGGCTGATTGCAAGGCATTTATAGCCACAGTAATTTTACCGTCGGTGCCATTTTTAAACCCAACAGGCATTGATAAACCACTGGCCATCTCTCGATGTGTTTGTGATTCAGTCGTACGCGCGCCAATAGCTGACCAACTAAACAACTCAGAGAGGTATTGCGGGCTAATAGGATCAAGCGCTTCTGTCGCCACTGGCAATTCTAATTCAGCTAACCATACTAATAACTCACGCCCTAACTTCAACCCGGCTTCTACATCAAATGAATCATCCATATTAGGATCGTTAAGCAAACCTTTCCAACCGACAGTGGTGCGCGGCTTTTCAAAATAGATTCGCATCACTAAATACATGTCATCTTTTAATTCTTCGTGAAGCGCTTTGAGTTTAAGTGCATATTCTTTAGCACTTTTAATATCATGAATTGAACACGGCCCAGCTACAACAAGTAATCGATGATCTTTCCCATGAATTATATTTGAAATGGTATGACGAGCTTCAGCGATATAAGAGGCACTTTTATCACTCAATGGTATTTTTTGCTTTAATTCATTGGGGGTAATTAGCACTTTCTCAGAACTAATGTGGGTATTTTCAATTGACTGACTGCTCATCTTTTTATCCTGTTGCTCAAATATATTTACTTGATGCTCTTTTTATCATCAACAAAAACATTATGCAATATTTAGATTGAGTTCACTCAAAACATCGAACAAGATTGTGATTGATAACAATTTTAGTAATTTGTTTTACCTAAAGCAGCAGGCATTGACGACTTACCAATAAATCCAGCAAGCACCAACAATGTCAAAATGTATGGAATGACTTCGATAACTTGTATGGGAATAACTAAATCGGCGTTCGCTAAGGTAACAGCCTGCAATCGAATAGTTAATGCTTCTAAAAATCCGAAAAATAAACATGAGAACATCACACCCACCGGATGCCATTTACCAAAAATCAATGCCGCTAATGCAATAAAACCCTTACCTACAGTCATATTATCAACAAATCCAGCGCCATGGCCAATAGATAAATAAGCACCAGCGACACCACAAATACCGCCACCAGCGACCACGGCAAAATAACGAATACGATCAGTTGATAAACCTGCACGCTTAAGTGCTATAGGGTTTTCACCGGCGGCATACAAATGCATACCCCATGGTGAATACTTCAACAAATAGCCAGCGATAATCACGACGATAAACACAACATAGATTAAAATATTATGACCACTAAAAAGCTGCCAATATAATTGTGATAACCAGCTATCATCATGAACTACCCATTGCGGAAAACTAATAACAGGCAATCGTTCACTGGTTTCCAAAATAGGTGTCATCCCCCCTAATGAAAATAACCGCTGCGCGAGTAAAACCGTTAATGCGATGGCTAATAAATTAATCGCAATACCAGACACCACTTGATCGCCTTTATGCGTAATACAAGCGAACGCATGCAACAGTGAAAAACTTGCTGATATAACAACAGCAGCAGCCAAGCCTTGCCATGGAGATCCGGTTATCGATGCCACAGCTGCCGCAGCAAAGGCACTGAGCAACATTTTACCTTCAAGACCAATATCAATTATGCCAGCACGCTCACTAATCATCCCAGCTAATGCTGCAAACAATAACGGCGTCGCTAAACGCAGTGAAGCATCGAGTAATAATATCCAAGAAAATGCTGCATCCATTGTTTACACGCCCTTATTTTTAGATTTAGGGTGATAAAGCGTATTGAACCAATGCTCAAGTGTCGGTTTGAGCATCCACTGTAATGCACCACAAAACAATACGACTAACCCTTGAATCAAGAAAATTATATTATTGCCAACAGCTTCTTCATTAAAAGCCAACTCAGATCCTCCTTGGTAAAGACCACCAAATAAGATACTAGCCACGATAATACCCAGCGGATTATTCCGTCCCATCAATGCCACAGCAATGCCTGCAAAACCAAAACCAGCGACAAATTCAACATTCAATTGATGGCTATTTCCTTGTATTTCATTTAGCCCAATAAATCCAATCAACGCACCAGATAACATCATGGTAATTATAACAATGCGTTGACGACTTATGCCGGCAAAGCGCGCACTTTCTTCATTAAGTCCTATCACCCGAGTCTCAAAACCAAGCCTTGTGTGCCATAAATAAAAGTACAGCCCTGCACTGGCGATTAAAGCAAATAGAAAGGAGATATTAAGTGGCGTAGTAACGATATCAATACCCACCAACGACAAAAGTTGCGCCATGGTGGGTAATGCACTACCTGCAGACAATGAACTGCTCACGGCCGCCATTTGATCTGGCGCTTTTAATACGCCTGCCAATAGATACACTAATAGTGATGAAGCGATTAAATTAAACATAATGGTTGAAATAACAATATGCGAACCACGATAAGCATTGAGCCAAGCAGGAATCAATGCCCACAATCCACTAAAAAGTGCGCAACAAATCATTGATAAGGGTATCAATAACCAGAGTGAAATACCGTCAAGACTCAAGCAAGCTATTGTCACGCCCAAGCCACCTAACGTAGCTTGACCTTCACCACCAATATTAAATAATCCGGCATGCCAAGCCAGTGCAACCCCTAATCCTGAAAAAATAAAATTAGTGGCGTAATATAATGTATAACCACGCCCTTCTTGAGAACCAAAAGCCCCTTGATATATCTGCACAATCGCATCACTTATATTGATGCCCAAAGCTAAGAGCACCACAACACAAGCTAAAAAGGCTAAGCAAATATTAGCGATCGGTAATACAATCACGTTTAACCACCACAGAGGTTTATTATTCACTGGCAACCTCATTAATTAGCATTAAACTCAGCTCATTTTTAGTGAGACTCAGTGTCTTGTATTGTCCCATTATTTTCCCCTGCTCAAATAAAATAACGCGATCAGATAAACTCAGTACTTCATCAAGGTCTGTCGAACAAAAAACAACGCTGCCTCCTTGCTCACGTAATTTAAATAAACGCTTATATATACTCTCAGTCGCTCCAATATCAACCCCATGGGTTGGCTGATTCAACAACAATAGAATAGGGTTATTAGATAATTCACGGGCCAATATCATTTTTTGCTGATTACCCCCAGAAAAATAGCCTGAACGCAACTCTGGTAGCACAGGTCTCACATCCCATTGCTTCATCATCTCTTTACAACGGCGTATATAAAGGTTCTCTTTGAAAGGACTAAGGTTACTGCTGAAATACTGATGGTAGCCTAATAAGGCTGATTCATACATGGGTAGTTCTTTGACTAAACCGATTCCCAGCAAGGGATCTGGCGCGCTAGCTATCCCCAATTGATGGGCCTGTTTAACCCCATAATGATTACTCGGTTTAAATCGTTTTTTATTAATGCTAATGCGTCCATCAGTAAAACTTCGATGACCAGAGAGCACTTCAAGTAACAATTGATGCCCAGCATTTGGCAAACCAACTAAGGCCACTATTTCATGAGAATTAACCGTTAAATCAACGTTCGATAAACTTAATGAATCTCGGCCAAAACCAAAACGTCCTTTTGTTTTTATGCCCAAGTTACTCACTTTCAACCGTTCAACGCTATTATCAACGCTTTCCCTTAGCCTTGGATGCGGTAAAGTGATTTCTCTGCCCACCATCAGCTTACTCAACGCGCCCAGCGTAATTTTTTGGGGCTTGACCTGTGCTACATGCATGCCTTGGGACATTACTGAAATGACGTCACACAATTGATGCAAAATAGCGAGTTTATGCGCCACAATAACAATGGATACCCCCTGCCTCTTTAACAAGGACAACAATTGAATAAAATGATTGGATTGAGATGGGGAAAGTAACGCAGTGGGTTCATCAAGAATCAAAACTTTAGCACCACGATATAATGAACGCAAAATATCAACTAATTGCCGCTGACTATAATCAAGTGCCGATATTAGGGTATCTAGAGAGAAGTCAAAGCCAAATTCACGGCATAATTGTTCTAATTCAAATCTTGCTTTGGTATGGTGTCGTGCAAACAAGGTTTGATTGGCGTCCCCTAAAATAATATTATCAATAATACTTCTTTTTTCGAGCCAGCTCGTTGATTGATGAAGCATACCAATACCGTGTTGAACGGCTTGCTGCGGATTTTCAATACTAACCTTAACACCATCGACGAATATAGCTCCGTCATCAGGAGTCATCAGGCCATAAGCGACTTTAAGTAAAGTAGATTTCCCTGCACCATTTTCACCAATGATGCCATGAATAGAACCCGGAGCAATATCAATCGACACATTATCTAACGCCCTTACCTGTTGATAATATTTAACGATATTCTTTAATTGTAATGCAGGTGACAGCATATTATTCAATGCCCTTTGTGCAACGACTTAACATAAGCTTCATCGCATCAATATTGGCTAATAACTGCAGTTTTTGCTGTGTCACAGTTTGAGCCAGCCGATCGTTAAATGATGAATTATTGTATTGATCACGTGTGAGGCCAACCCAATTATCTTCAAGCCCATATTCAATATGTCCTGGTTGCCAACTTTTGTCATTAAAGTCTATAACAGTCTGAAAAGCGGCCTGACCAAGACGCTTAACCATAGAACTTAAGATGGCGCCAGGATAGAGTTTATTTTGGTTCGAATCCACAGCTATGGCATAAAATCCATGATCATTTGCCGCCTGATAAACACCAAGCCCAGACCCACCAGCGGCAGCAAATATAACATCCGCACCGAGTTCATGTTGATGACGTGCTAACTCAACGCCTTTGCTTGGATCATTCCACGCATTAAACGTCGAACCTACATAATGACGCGTTAATTTAATATTAGGATTTACCGATTGCGCCCCTAACAAATAGCCACAACTAAACTTAGTAATTAGGGGAATATTCATGCCGCCAATAAAACCAATATGGCCCGTTTTACTTTTAAGGGCAGCGAGCACGCCTGCTAAATAGGCCCCCTGCTCTTCATGAAACGTTATAGATTGCACATTGGGCAAATCAACAACACTATCGATAATCACAAATGAAACAGTCGGAAACGCAATAGCTGCACTTTTAATAGCGGGAGACACTGAATACCCAATACCAATAATCGGGTTATATCCTCTTCTTGCCAGTTTCATCACCCCCAATTCGGCTTGAACACGACTCGCAGGTTCCACTTCTTTGATGCTGTAGCCTAGTTTTCTCAATTGAACGACGCCATTTTCAAAAACAGCCTGATTAAAGGAGTGGTCAAACTTGCTCGAGCGATCATAAATCACGGCGGCGCCAGCCATTTCATTCACTTGTTTTTTTACAGGCTGAGCATTTGCATTCATCACTATACTCAGCGTTAAAAAAATAACGACTTTGACCCAACCTGTGACTAACCAATCCTTCATTTTAATCGCTACCTTTATTTATGCGCAGGCATACCACGTTCAACGGCTTTAAGTAATCGTTGTGTTTTTCGATCAACGCGCTGTAATTTGCTTGATTGTTGTGCCAACGCCCAATCAATATGCTCATTAACTAAATCGTTAACACTCTCTTTTTTTGCTGTGAGCGCATCAATAATCAATTGACTATAGTCGGCATTACCTAAAGCAACGGCAATGTTACGTAACCATCGTTCGTGACCAATACGGCGGATCGGTGATCCTTCGGTGCGCTTTAGAAATGATTCTTCACTCCATGCAAACAAATCGAGCAACTGTGGTGAATGAATGTCTTTTCGAGGCCTAAAATCATCTTCAGTGCTTGCAACAGCCATTTTGTTCCATGGACAAATCAATTGGCAGTCATCACACCCGTAAATTCTATTGCCAATAGCCTCTCTAAACTCAACAGGTATAGCCCCAAATTTTTCAATCGTTAAATATGAGATACAACGACTGCCATCAACAACATAGGGTTCAACGATGGCTTGAGTCGGACAAATAGTAATGCATGCAACGCATTTATCACATTGCTCTTTAACAGGCTCAGATACCGGCAACGGGATGCTAACGAGCAACTCTCCCAAGAAGAAGAATGAACCGGCTTTTTCATTAAGAATAAGCGAGTTTTTACCAACCCAACCAACACCTGCTTTTTCAGCTAATTGACGTTCCATTATCGGCGCTGAGTCAACAAATGGCCGAGCGATCAAATCGCTCACTTGTGTTTCTATTTTTGTTTGAAGTTTCTTAAGTCGGCTTCGCATGATTTTATGATAATCGCGGCCAGTCGCATAACGACTGATATAACCATTATTAGTATCGCCCATCGTCGATACTATTAGCGCCTCAGGAGGTAAATAATCGAGGCGCACACTAATGGCTCTTAACGTGCCCGGTAACAATTCATGAGCCCTAGCACGCATGAGTCCGTGGCGCGCCATATAATCCATTTCACCGTGATAGCCTTTATCAATCCACTCTAAAAACTTTTCTTCGTGGCGCGACAAATTAGTATCGCAAATACCAATATCGGCGAAACCAAGTTCAAGCGCCCATGTTTTAATTTGATCAGCGAGTTGCTGATAAAAGGCTGTACTACTCACAAGTAGATATCTCATGTTAAAAATCAGCGCTACTTTAACATTTTAATGCTGATCTATTAAGTGATTGATTACTAACCGTGCTCGATAGATGTTATCTAATCGCCCAGTGTTGCACTTCTTGATCTGTTAGAAAAGTTTCAGCATTGTGACCTTGCAGCATTGAGAGAGTGGCTAGTACGCCAGCTTCCATACAGGTATCAGCAGCAACTGTCATAGAACGCGGCGGATTAACAACTGGCCAACCTGTCTTTGCATTCAAAATATGACTAAAACGTTGCCCGTTACAGTGCAAAAAGCGTTTAGCATCACCGCTTGTTGCTAGCGCGCCCCGATTGAGAGCAACCACCATGGTTGATTTATCCTCACCGCCAGGTTGCTCAACGCCTACTTGCCATGGCTGATGATCATCACGTGAGCCACAGCATGCAAGGTCGCCGCCTAAATTAACCAATGCGGCGCAATCGATTGATTGGTGTATAAGACCGATGGCTTTATCAACTGCATATTCTTTGCCGATACCACCAAAGTCAATTTCCATGCCTTGGCCTAACGTAATGCTTTGTTGATCAAAAAGAACACCGTCCCAGCCAACAAAAGGCAATACGGCAGATACCTGCATTTGCGTTGGTATATTATCACTACCATCAAAGGTCCATATTCGGCGCAAGATACCGCAGCTCATATCAAATAAGCCATCGCTCAGTTCAAAACATTGCGTAGCGAATGTCAGCAATAAGAATGTTTCATTATCAATGATGACAGCTCGGCCATTACTTGCATTGATTTTGCTGCATAAACTGTCACTTTTGTAGCGGCTATACTTGTCCTCAATACGCCAAACTTCATGGCATACATCATAAGCAATAGGTTCCACAATAGATCGGTTTTTGTGTTGGAAATGTAATTCACACGGACTAGCCATCGCCGAAAACTGAACCATTAATCCATCGTCAGTTTCAGTGATTTCAATGTGGCGATTACTCATGTCATTACTCACGTTATTATTAAGTCTTATTACTTAAGCAATGCATTAATTTGCGCTTCATAATGAGGCTTTTTATCATTAAAGAAGCCAACATGGGTTGCCATTAACTTACCATCCCTGGCATAAAGGTAACTACTTGGCATGCCTAACAGATCATATTGCTTAGCTAACAACGCTTGTTGATCAAAAATCACGGGGAATTTCGCCGGGTTATTGACTAAGAATTCATTAGCCAGCATCACATCGGTGTCGACATTAATACTAATAACCGTGAACCCTTTATCTTTAAAACGCTGCTGCATGGCATTCATCCATGGAAAAGATTTACGACATGGCACACACCACGACGCCCAAAAATCTACATATATAACTTGGCCTTCATGTTGTTTGATTAGCTGTGATAATTGCTGCGGTGCATCCAATTTAGCTTCATTAGCGTATGAGGATAATGTAAGAAAAATTATTAATGTGACTATTATTAATCTAATCATTTCAGCCCATCCAATCTAAGCTGACTAAAATCAATGGTGATGTGCATGATCATTAGCCTGTTTTGTCATTTCTTTAGTCACTTTTACCGTTGTTTTTATAGCACCTGCTTTTTTAAAATTAAGTATCAACTCAAAACTCGTGCCTTCATTAAGTGGTTCTTTAAGACCCATTAGCATGATATGAAAGCCGCCCGGTTTAAACTCTACTCGTTTACCCGCATTAATCACGAGGCTGCTAATATGGCGCATGGCCACCTTTGAGTCCTCAAAATAGCTTTCATGCAACATAGTATGTTTTGCAATTGAGGCACTCACACTCATTAACTCGTCACTTTCCGTGCCCATATTATGTAACTGTAAATAAGCGGCTCCATTAGGCACTACGGGGGGCAAAGCACGTGCCCAGGCATGGTGAATCATCATTGCCTGCTCATCATACGATTTATGGTCATAAGCTATTGCAACATGGCTAGTTGCCATAAAAATTATGGATAAAAATACACTACGTGCCGTTATTACTTTCAATTTAGATAAAAAAATTCGAAACATACTTGTTACCTTTTTCTCTGTTATTTTTAAGAATGACCATTAATTACAAATCATGCCTTGTACTCGCATCCTACCCAAGCTCTGAAACTGCATTTACAAGTGGCACGGGTATATATCATACACCCTGGATTTAGGATCAAGTGCCGTTTATATCAATTAACCATTAGTTTTAAAGATTATTAACGTTATACTGCCGCCATTAATGATCATAAGGAAGCGTAGTGAGTTATTTATTATCGTGTTTGTATCTAGTGTGGGTTGTCTTCATCTCAGCTATTTTATTTCCCATTGCCGTTTTTATTCGGATAATTACAACCCCCTTTGATCGTAAACTCGTTGTATTAAACTTTTTTAGTCACTTTTGGGGTTCACTCTACTTTTGGACCAATCCATTTTGGTCACTTGAAATTAGTGGCCGTGAAAATTTACCAAGAAATCGTCCTGTAGTGTTCATCTCCAATCACTTATCAACGATTGATGTATTAGTTGTTTCACGGCTCTTTACGCATTTTAAATGGGTATCAAAAATAGAAAACTTTAAAATCCCATTCATTGGCTGGAC
>Ga0209395_1001133_pt1 | contig 38209 bp, 34 predicted proteins | sample GOMGulsemesocosm_3_FD_184635 | JGI IMG/M metagenome (GOLD analysis project Ga0209395, IMG submission 184635) | Methane-oxidizing microbial communities from mesocosms in the Gulf of Mexico - GOM9D Gulf of Mexico (SPAdes) (version 2) | ecosystem: Environmental > Aquatic > Marine > Cold seeps...
CCGTGTATATGGGCTATGAGCACGTAATGGAAGTAGGTACTTACCATAAAGAATTAAGTGGTAGCGAGAAAAAAAGTGAATCAATGTTTGGCGTATTAAAAGCCATTAAGAGTTTACGTAACTATGGTAATGGTTATGTAAACTTTGGTGAGCCAATGAACATTAATGAATTTTTAAATAAACAAGTACCTGATTGGAAAGACTCGATAGACCCTATTGATCCACAAAAACCTTCTTGGTTAACCCCTACGGTCAATGTGCTTGCTGGACAAGTAATGGAGAACATTAACAAGAGCGCGGCGTTAAACGGTGTAGCTTTAGTTGCCTTGATCTTACAGGCAAGTAAGAATAAAGCCTTGTCTAAACGTGAACTAGAAGCGCAGCTCGATTTTTTCTTAAATTTACAGCGCCAAGCACCGTTTAGTGAACAACTGACTATTCCAGAAGAGACAGCTGCAGAGTTATTAACTCATGTAATCTCGCTCAATAAAGTAACTATCACTGAAGATAGCTTTGGCAGCCTAGTATCACTGTCTGAAACAGCTAATTTGGAAATGCGCTATTACCGTAATAATATTTTACATACCTATGTTGTACCGGCCTTAATTTGTCGGATACTTGATAAGCACAGTAAAATAAATCAAGACGAGTTAGTAACAAAAGTTTATAAGCTCACGGCATTACTAAAAGAAGACTTATATTTATATCAAGATACCGAAAAAGTTCAACAACAAACCTTAGACATTCTTAGCGTACTGCAAACAATGGATATTGCTAAACAAAGCAAAGCAGGTTTTTGGTCACTTACAGATGATGGTGAGCTACTTAGCCAAGTACACGCTATGGCAGAGTGTATTGATGAGAGCTTGCAACGACTTGCCATCATTACTTCATTAACAAGCCGTTTAGAACCTTTAAGTAAACGTGACTTAGAAAGCAAAGTAGTCGCGATTGCTAAACGCTTATCCGTTTTAAACAATATTAATGCCCCTGAATTTATCGACAAGCGTGCTCAATCAACGTTAATAGCAACTATTCGTGAACAAGGTTATATTGAGCTTGATGATAAAGGTCTACTTGTCACCAGTGATAGCATGGCCGACATAAAAGCTACCGTTATCAATTTAGTTGATATTGAAGTGCTGCAAAGTATCGCGCGTTAAATACCTTACAACGTAAGCCACAAAAAACATCATAATGTATTGAACCCGTGGTGTTTTTTTTGGTCTATAGCTTTACTTATTGAAGTTAAAGAACTGAATATACCGTGTTAAAAGGACCTTACACCGCCATTATTGTATCTGTACTAGTGCATTTATTACTCTTAATTGCACTAGTCTACAGCTCGAAAAATCCGCCTACGGTGATCAAAAAAGAAGAGGTCAAAAGCACCTCAATCAAGAGTTTCTTGTACACTGCCCCCAAAAAGATAGCAGCTAAAAAAGTCGAGCTAACAAAAACGCCACCCAAAAAAATAATAGAAAAAAAAGTCGTCAAGAGTACCCAGCCTGAGAGTATCGCCAAAATAATACCGGTTAAGCCAGTCGCTAAACCGGCAACGAAACCTACAGTCAAACCTGCAACTAAAGCAAAACCTAGTCAGGTTACTAATGCTGTAAAAAGTGAAACCGTGACAACTAAAAATAAAGTGTCAGGAGAAAGCAGAGGTGGATTTTCCAGCTATGATCGCTTATCACGCCTTAGAAATAAGCTCAATAACCAGCAACGCGATCAAGCTTTTGAAGAGCTAACCCAACAGCGATCGGTTTCAATAATGGATGGGGACCCCTTGCCAGTGCCAAAGGCTATAATCGGGCTTACCAGAGAGCAAAAATATAAAAAAAATACCAGTAACTCACATGTAGGCTCTATCACCAAAAATGATAACGGCACTTGTACGATTCATCGCGCACAAATATATGGTAGTCCAGTGGAAGCCACCACAGCCTCTTTCGCCTGTGGTGAAAGTAAATTTGACAAGAGTTTTCGGGAGCATATGCAGAAGGTGCAGGCTAAACTTTCCATTAAGCGGTGAGGTGATTAAACGATAAGCCTATTAAACGGTAAGACTTAATACTCCTTCGTTTTTTTTGATCAATAAATCAATAAAGTCCTGCTGTGACAAAGGCTTAGACCAGAGGTACCCCTGCCCCATTTCACAACCCAACTTAGCAAGCATGCTGGCGGTTTCTTTATCCTCAACACCTTCCGCGACATTGGTAATGCCTAAGCTTTTACTCATTTCAATTATCGCTTTAACAATTTGTAATTCATTGCTGGAGTGACAAATATTCATCACAAATGAACGATCCAGCTTAAGAGTACTGACATTAAACTTGGTCAAATAGCCTAAGTTCGAATATCCAGTACCAAAGTCATCAATAGAGAATGAGATACCAAAAGAACGCAATTCATTGATTTGTTTTTGAATATAATTAATATCATCCATCAACATAGACTCTGTCAGCTCTAATTCTAAAAAATGTGCCGGTAAATCAGCCTGGCTCAGGGCATTCAAAGTATGTGTTGATAGGTTACCGCGTTTAAAGTCTTCTGCGGATAAATTTACGGCAATGCATAATTTACTGAAACCTAATTCATGCCATTTTTTACATGCCATAACGGATTGCTCAATAACCCAATGGGTAATATCGGTAATAACCCCAGCTTGCTCCGCTAAAGGAATAAATACTGCTGGTGGCACAAAACCGTGTTCTGGGCTAATCCAGCGAATTAAAGCCTCTGCAGCAATTATTTGTCCTCTCGCCAAGTCAACCTTAGGTTGAAAGTGTAAAATCAGTTCATTATTACTAATGGCACTTTTTAATGCTTTAGTCAGTTGCAACTTTTCTTGCTCTTGCACTGCCATCTTGTGGTCAAAAAAGCTAAAGTCTGCTTTGCTATCTTTACCTTTTGCATGCATAGCTAAGTGTGAATTATGTCTTAACTCTTCCATAGTGCTGCCATCAAAAGGTGCAAGGGCAATACCAAGATCCGGCTGCAGTGAAACATCAAAGTCAGTGACATGATAGGTTTGTGAACAAACTTGAGATATTTTCTCGGCAAATTTACTAATACTTCGATAATCAATGGAGTGTTTTAAAATAACAAACTCATTTTGCTGAAAGCGATAAATGATCGTCTGGTCATTCGCAAAAGATAGCAGCCTTTTTGCCAATAGCTTAAGTGTTTCATCGCAAACACTGTGGCTATAGTTCATCTTGGTTGAGTGTAAATTACTTATATTCAAAGTAATGAAAGCCAATATATGTCCTGATGATTTTTGCTGTTGTAGAGTTTGCTCAAGGTCCATTTTACAAGCGTTTTCATTCGGCAACTGAGTTAACTGATCAAAGCGGCTACGTTTTCTTAATTGCTCAATAGCTAACTCAAGCGAGGCATTTTTTTGTAAAATACTTTTGAATCTTTTTCTTATATCGACAAAGATAAAAAATACCCCCGCTGAAAAAACAGTCAGCAGGATAATATAACTAAAGACTCGTCCCCACATGAGTAACCCTTCAAAGAGTGGTGCCCCAGTTAACAAACTCTGATTATGTGCATAGGCAAGAAAAAACAAAGCAGATACAAGGTAAACATATAAGGAAATAAAAATTAGTTTTCCTGATAAGACTATGGCGAGCATTAATAAACAAGGAAAAGCGAGTATAATCGGATCAAAGATGCCATTACCTAACCAACAAGTGTAAGTAATAAATACCGCAACCGTCCACAAGAGCATGCCAGAAATGACGCTACAGGTATCAGGTGATGTCCAAAATAAAAATAACACTAAAATAACCAGCGCTATCGACTTGGCCAAAGCCAAAGATGAGAAGCCACTGAAATAGAGCTCACTAACAAGCAGCAAGGTGAAGATAGTAAGTAATAATTTCAGCGTTAGCCTGAGTCGATGGACTTCTGCTTGTTCTGAAAATAACGTAATTGAAGAGCGCCTTTCACTATTAGTTTCAATCATCATGGTGCTTTACTATTATTTTTTACGTAAGAAATATCACTACTAAAAGCTAGATAAAGCTCTTTATTCACTGATTTATCTCTTTTTACCTGATACATGGCTTTATCTGCCAACCTAATTAACTCTAATAACTCAACTTGATCGTCGGGATAAAAACTAACGCCCATACTTGCGGTAACAAAAACACTCTTATTGTGTTGTGATAAATGATGAGGTTTGCTCAATTGTGCAGCGAGTTTTGCACAAACATTACTAACCTCTTCTTTGCCGGCATTAGGCAGAACAATAACAAATTCATCTCCACCCCAACGTGACAACACATCAGCTTTTCTTAAGCTTTTCATTAGCTGACTGGCGACATGAATCAATAATTCATCACCTGAATCATGACCAAAAATATCATTTATCGGTTTAAAGTCATTCAAGTCCATCATTATCAAAGCAAATGGAGCTTTAGTTGCCACAAGTTGCTTTAGATTATGCTCTGCTGCTTGACGATTCAATAGGTTAGTAAGCCCATCATAATTCGCCTTTTGATCGAGTAATGAAATTTGTTTTTTACGTTTTGAAATATCGTGCAAGGTAATTTGATAATTTTCTTGAAAGTCATCGGTTATAAGTTGCGTCACTACGACTTGCACCCAACGTTTCTCTTCTTGATATGTATTTAGCTCTAATTCTATCGCTGCTGATTCATTATTTGAAAACGCTATACGAATATGATCATGTAAGTCTTTTTTCATAATAAAAAGATCTTGCAGATAATTACCATAATTCTTTTTCAATGGTAATTTAAGTGTTTCAATAAGTTGTTCAAACGTCTCGTTATAAAACAGAATATCGCCTTGTGGTTCAACCAAGACTATCGCTGAAGTAGCATTTTCAAATAACATTCTAAATCTTGACTCTAAAACTTGTACCTCATCTCTAAGATTTTTTTCTCTGAGCATTTGCTGCTCAGCTTTAGCCAATAAATCATTAACATCATCGGCTAACTGACCTATCTCACTTTTTTGATGGGATCTAGGTTTACTTATTCGCTCACTAGTCCCTGGGGTGATGGAGTGCAATGCTTTACCAATATTCAAAATAGGTCGAGTAATAACATAATAAGTCACTAGAATGGAAACTAGGGTGATAATAAATGCTTCAATAGCTACCACAAAAGCATTGGTAGCACTGATTTTATTGGCTTTAACCGTAAGGTGGTTTTCATTGCTTTGAACAAAGAGTATGCCTACCTCTCTATCTTTTTGAAAAGGTGAGAATAAGACAAATTCAACAGTGTCTGTTGATTTTTGATAGTGCTCACTTTTCACTAATAGCGTATCAGTTTGAATTGCTGCAGCAGTAACAATATCATTACTAACCAAACCATTAACGACTTCATTGGCAAGCTCTTCGTCACCCAAATAACTGGCAATAGACGCTGTTGGGGAAACTGTTTTATACAACTGCTTAATACTTTGCTCACCAAGAGCTTGCTCATTAAGAAAAGTAAAACGATAGAAAAGCTGGGTAGTAATAAGCCCAACAATGACTGCTGTAAAAATAATAACAACCGCTAATCGAATAACTAAGCCAGACTTATTCATTTAATATATAAACAACCTTTAAATCTTCTGTTATAAGTGATTGAGGTACATAACCAATAGCGTGTTCATTGGCTATGATAAAAGCAATTAACTCTTCTTCGTTTGGCTTAAATACCGCGGTACGTTTTCTGCCGGTAAAACGCAGTCTTGACCAATAAGCGTTAACACGAGATAAAGGCATATCAACTAGGTTTTGGTAAAATTCAACTTTAATATCATGCTCACCTTTAAGTTCAACGGGTATCGCCTTAACATCATTAGGGAAGGCCACATACTTGCCCATAAACAAGTCGATAAGCTCGGAACGAGATATTTCATTAACTGGGTTGGCTTTATTGACCACCACAGCAAGGGGCTCTTCTGCCTGAGCTGAAGTACTAACAAGTGCCAGTATTAGTATAGCGATAGTTTGATTAAACTTAGCCATCAGAAAACCATACTCAGTGTTAGTAAAAAGGTATTAATTTCTTCTGCTTCATTATGATCGGTGCTATTCGGCCAAAGTACACTACCCGACTCTTCTATCTTGGTGTAATTCCACTGTAAAGATGAAGCCAGAACATTGGTAATATCCCAACGCCATCCCAGAGATATAGTCTGCTGATTAGCTGAATAAAAATTCATTAGACCTGTTATGCCATGAACAAGCTCCTCTAATACAACTTCATTAACACCAGGCTGATCAAAAACATAAATCTTAGAATCAGTAAAAGCATAAATGCCATAGAATTGATGGGCATCTAATTGGTATGACAGAGCAGCATAACCACTGATTATTTTAGGAATTACTTCGGAAGCTGAGTTAATCCTTGATAACTCAGCAGAAGCTAGCCAATTTTTCAACTGATACTGACCACTTACTGAAGAGTACTCGACATCTTCCTCTATCATCTGTAATGATTCGGAAAACACCTGTGAATTAGGCCATAAGAAATCAGGAACTTGACTAATACTGTCAATTACGAATGCATTAGATTGAGGCTCGTTTGCAATGGTAACTTGGGTATGTTTGGCGTGAACTATCCAGTTAAAATGATCAAACGATAGCGCGATACCGATAATATCTTCAATTTTTATTTTTTCAACCACTGAGCTTGCCGATATTTCAGTCTCACTAGCACCAGTAAAAAACTTAGTTTTAAAAACGCCACCTAAACCTCTTTGTTGATAGGTAACATCAAGCCCATCAATACTTCTATAAGGAATAATGCCATACACTTCATTAGGTGCTGTTGCCCAGATATAAGAAAAATCCACATCTCGGTATTCGGTCAATAGAAAAAGGTCTGGTGCGGTGCGGCCTAACCTGACACTCCAATTAGTATTCACTTCATAACGCAAAAACGCTAATGTGGTATATCTATCGAATGATGGTTCAGGTAGGTCTCTAAGCACACCTTGATAGACAGCATCGAAATTTGATGAAATAGACCAATCAGCTTGCAAGCCAAGTAATGAATGTTGTTTAAAATCTACCTCACCTGAATAGACTGCTCCGTCTGAGCCAACATTTTTACGATAGCCATGATGGTCAGAATCAGAAACCACTGCACCTAAAGTAGCAAAACCGCTGAATTGCAATTTTTCATTTCCACTATCACTCGCACTAACATGTGTTGCAACAACAAAGAGGGATAAACATAAGAGAGATAAGCATTGAGCTAAGAGCATACAACTTGACAGCCAAATGAGACACAATAGATAAAATATATATCAATATAGCCAAATAATCAATGTACACGCCAAGTAGAAAGCTATAAAACACAATCAAAACAACAGCTAACGTGGGATTACATTATTTCATTCAGGAGATGAAATAGTTAAATAAACGTTTCGAAACCTAAGTTTTCTCGTTAAATTGTATAAAAATACTCAAGCTATTAGTAATAGCTTGAGTATTAGGTAGTTACTGATTTTTAATTTCATTTTATGAAATGATTAAATGCTCAGGAAACAAGATCACTAATAACAAGACAATTATTTGCATCAAAATAAAGGGGATTACACCTTTATAAATCGTGGTGGTTTTCATCCATTTTGGCGCAACCCCTTTGAGATAAAATAAGCTAAAACCAAAGGGTGGTGTTAAGAATGAGGTTTGTAAATTCATCGAGATTAAAATAGCAAACCACACTAGGTTAATATCAAGCGCTATCGCTACGGGGAGCAAAATTGGTACCACCAAAAAAGCAATCTCAATAAAGTCGATAAAGAAGCCTAAAACAAGGATTGCTAACATAGCTAAAATGATGAAGGTCCATTTTCCGCCAGGCAACTCCATAAAGAAATCTTCAATTAAATATTCACTGCCCGAATAACTAAACACCATAGCAAAGGCAGTTGCACCAATTAATACCGCAAAAACCATGGAGGTGACTTTTACCGTTTCTTTTGACACCTCATGTATTTTACCAAACGAAAAAGTACCATAAAAGACTGATAAAATCACAGCCCCTACGGCACCAATAGCGGCAGATTCAGTAGGTGTTGCTATGCCCGCAAAGATTGATCCTAATACCGCAAAAATCAATACTAACGGCGGCACTATGTCTTTTAGTGCTTGAACAAGTAACTCGCGTTTGCTTTCAGTAACAATCAACGGAGGCATAAAGTCAGGCTTTATTTTTCCTAAAATCAAAATATATACGGTATAAAATACTACCAATAACATACCTGGCACGACAGCGGCCCGAAATAAATCGCCGACAGGAACCCCCATAACATCACCTAAAATGATTAATATGATTGATGGAGGAATGATTTGACCCAATGTACCTGATGCACAAATAACACCAGTAGCAGTTGGCTCATGGTAATTATTTTTAAGCATAACTGGTAGAGAGATGACTCCCATAGCAACTACGCTTGCACCCACCACACCCGTAGATGCCGCTAATAAAGCGCCAACAATAATGGTGGAAACGGCAACACCACCTGCAATACCACCAAAGAGTTTAGCGGAAGACTCTAACAGTCGTTCTGCCAAACCTGTTTTTTGTAAGACCACGCCCATAAAAATAAACATAGGAACAGCCATTAAAATGGTATTTTCCATTATTGCCATGATGCGATAAGGCATAAAGGCAAATAAATCAGCTCCTAGAACAATGGTGCCAACAATTAAAGAAACTCCAGCAAAGGTAAAGGCGACTGAATAACCGAGAAATAAACAAATAAGCGCGATGGAAAAAAGTACTATACCCGTCATTATTTCGCTCCTTCGTTATCTGCTTGTCCAGTATTACCTGTATGAATACCACGAAGTTTTTGAATGTTATTTAACAGCATATGAAAAATCGCTAAAACCAAAAAGACAGAAGAAGTAGGAATAACGCTACGTACTATCCAACGATGTGGTAAGCCTCCTGGGTCACCACTGCCCTCACCCATTTGGTAAGCTTCAAAGGTATAATCCCAACTGTAATAGAGAATCACTAGAGTGATAGGTAACGCAAAAACCAGAGAACCAAAAATATTAATGAGTGCTTGTTTTTTTACTGACATAACATCATAAAAAATATCCACTCGCACATGGGCATCTTCTTTAAGAGTGTAAGCAATACCAAACATAAACATTGCTGCAAATAAATGCCATTCAAGCTCCTGCATACCGATACTGACATCATTAAAGAAGTAACGCATGATAACGTCATAAAAGACATTGATAATCATGAGTATCATTAACAAACTACAAAAATTACCTAAACCATCGATAATTTTTCCTGTTATTTTTAACACTGAATCCATTGGGTTCTCATTATAATTTTCATCTTAGTTAAGCAATTTAGCTATTCAATTAATACACAAAAACCAGTGAGGTAACGAATACCAATTCCAATAAGTTTCTTCACACTCAGCAAGAATTAAAAGGCTTAGAGGCAAGGCATTGGTTGTAGATAATGGTTATTCCCTTATCAAAATCAATAACACAGCATCTAAGCCTTTTAAACTTGCCCTTAGGGAGCTTTCCAGCGAATTGATAACCGCACAGAACTTCTTTCATATAGAGTAACTATGTGCAAAAAATTCTATTTGTCCTCAAACCGCTGGCAAGCTCTGAGTGGGAACTACCTTAATGGACTTGGTATATCTCACTGGTTTTGTTTTTTATAGAAAAAATTTCACCGGTAACTAACGGTTATTCTTTAGCATCAAAATTATCAAGATAAGCTCTATCCGATAAATTAGTCCAAGCACGTACCTGCTTTTTATAATCATTTAATGATTTAAGAATTTCAGCCGTCATTGGATCTTTAGCAGCAAATTCTTTTAGTAACTCATCATTTGCCACCATAATTGCATTCATTACTGGTTTAGGAAATGAGCGCATTTGTACATTCGGGTAATCTTGCTTAAGCGATGCTAAATTCACACCGCTAGCATGCATAGATTGAGAATACATATCGTAAGCAGATACTTTCATGGCAACTGTCAGTATTTTCTGCAAATCTTTAGGTAATGAATTATATGCTTTTTCATTGACCATAAACTGCAACTCAGTACCTGGCTCATGCCAACCTGTGTAATAGTAAGGTGCTATTTTATGAAAGCCCATGCGTAAATCTAGTGATGGACCAACCCATTCAAGCGCATCAATTGTATTGCGCTCTAACGCAGTATAAAGCTCGCCTGATGGAATATTGGTAGGCTTTGCACCTAACTTTGCTAAGACTTCACCAGCAAAACCAGGAATACGCATTTTCAAACCTTTGAAATCTTCTACGCTGTTAATTTCTTTTTTAAACCAGCCACCCATTTGGTTACCGGTATTACCGCCAGGGAATGACAAAATTCCATATTGGTCATACACTTTTTTCATTAACTCCATGCCACCGCCATAATAGAACCAAGCATGCTGCTCAGGCGCGATCATGCCAAAAGGCACGGTAGTAAAAAACATGGTGTTAAAGTTTTTACCTTTCCAGTAATAAGACGCTGAATGCCCCATTTGATATTGGCCACTTTTTACAAAATCAAAAATACCCAGTGCCGATTTATGCTTATTAGAAGAGTCTATGCGAATGGTTAAACGGCCATTTGACATTTCTTTTACCATTTTGGCCATGTTTTTAGTGGTATCACCAAAAATTGGAAAATTAGGTCCCCAAGTTTCTGCTAAGCGCCAACGATATTTTTTATCGTCATCTGCATGGGCTATGCTTGCTAAACCTAGTGAAGAAAGTCCAAGCGACACTACAAGTGCGGCTTTTAAAAAAATCGATTTTTTCATCTCTGCTTCCTTTAACTTATTGTAATTTGATAAATTATTATTTTTAAATGGCTTTACATTAAAGCACCTATGCTTTTATAGCATCAAATAACAATAATATATTTGTTACTCTATGGCTATTAGTACGAACACCTAAGACTAAAGTCTTAGGTGTAATAACGACTACAGGTACTAGTGGTTTAAGAAAAAATTTGTCATTATTTAATTATCTTTTTTTATGGGTTATTAGCCAATGATTCTACCGCTACGCCTCTTTTACATTACGGTACTGCAAGTCATCTTGACTTCAATCGTCATTTATTTTTTCGTCACCAGTGAGTATCGTGAACTTTCTAATCATAATTTACAGGCTTTAGAAACATTTTTAATCAAGCAAAAAAAACAAGAATTGCAAAACTACACCTCACTCGCCAGTGCTTCGATTAAGCACTTATATCCCAAAGCGGAACCAGAAAACGAAGAAAAAAAACAAGCAATAGAAAAACTACTCAATGAATTATTATATAACGGTGATGATGGCTATTTTTTTGCTTACGATGGACAAGGCATCAACATAGCGCACCCGAAAGAACCACAAAGAGTCGGTGCAAGCTGGTGGCATTTAGAGAGTGATAAAGGAGAAAAAATCATTCAACGATTAATTCATAATGCCAAAGCAGGTGGTGGTTTTCTTCATTACCAATGGCGTAAACCCTCTAATCAACAAGAATCCAGTAAAATGAGTTATTCAACCTACCTCAAACAGTGGCAATGGATGTTAGGTACAGGTGTTTACCTCGATGACGTTAATCAACAACTGGCGGTGCTACAACAAAAAATTGATCAACACATAAATAAAACCAAGCAAATTATTTTGACCATCGCGTTAAGCTCAATTTTTATTATTTTTATTTTTGGTTTGGCCATTAATTTAAGTCATAAGAAAAAAGCCGATAAAAAAATAAATGAGCTGGGGCAGAAAATTATCGACCTACAAGAAGAGCAGCATCGACATGTATCTCGTGAATTACACGATGGCATAGTACAAATTTTAGTATCAATAAAGTACTCTATTGAAGCCACCGCGATCTTTTTAATGCAAAGTAATCAAGAAAAACCAAAACCACTAACCGATGCCGAAAAGAACCTGAATGTTGCCATACAAGAAGTGCGGCGCATCTCACATCACTTACATCCCAGAGTACTTGATGAGTTAGGTTTATCAGCTGCCATCGCGAGTTTGGCAAACGAATTCTCCAAACAAACAAAAATTCGCATCAGTTTGAATAAACCTAAATTAAGTAAACTATTACCAGCCGATATTAATACCAGCCTTTATCGTGTGGTACAAGAATCACTGATCAATATTGAAAAACACGCGCAAGCAAGTCATATAGCTATAGACTTATCAATAGAAAATAAAAGGCTAACCTTAAAAATAACAGATAATGGTATAGGGTTTAATCGCAATATAAAAAATAAATCGAGTGTTCCTGAGGAATCTATTGGCATTGGTTTACGTAACTTAACAGAGCGTATTGAGTACCATTGTGGCCAACTTAAAGTTGTCACATCCAAAAAAGGCACCAGTATCATCGCCATTATTCCAAGTCATGTTTTCGCGTACTACTTCAACGAAAGTGCCCAACAAGGTGATTATCTCGATACTGAGCGAGACAAGACCTTACTTCAAGATACATAAAGGAAAGTCACATGCTAAATGCAACAGATCAAATGCAAGTAACCACGTTGTTTCTCGTTGATGATCACCCCATGGTACAAGATGGTTTAACTGCTTGTTTATCTTATTACCAAGACATTGATATTATTGGTACAACCCAAGATGGTAAAGATGCTATCAATCAAGCCCTTTCTTTAAAGCCTGATGTTATTTTGATGGATATTAGCATGCCAAGTATGAACGGTATTGACGCTACAGAAATTATTACCGAACAATTAACTAACACTAAAGTGATCATTTTTAGTATGCACGACAGCTTAGAGTTTGTTAGCAGTGCTATGCAAGCTGGTGCTTCGGGTTATATTTTAAAAGATACTGGTTCCGCAGAGGTTTACCTAGCCATTAAAGCGGTTGTAAGTGGTAAAACACACTTTAGTCCATCAATAGAAAAAGCATTAATCGACAACCCCCTTAAAGAAGAGAAAGAAAAGCTCACTACACGTGAACAAGTTATTTTAGCTTATATTGCCCAAGGTCAATCAAATAAAGCGGTCGCGAAAATACTCAATATTAGTTTTCGTACTGTCGAAGCCCACCGCCGCAACATTAAAGCAAAATTACAATTAGACAGCTTAGCTGAGCTTATTCGTTATGCTGTTAATCATGGTTTGATAGATAGTTAATTTTTCCAAACAACTCTGGTGTTACTAGCGCAAACTTGTTACATTTTTAAGTATTGTGCAATTAAAGTACAACTATATGAATAACATATTAGTCACTTGGAAAACACATAGCAATACATTACGTGACTTACAGCACGGCATAAATATTGCTCAAAATAGCGGTGCAAAAAGCTTACTACTGTTAACTTGTAGCCAAAATTTTTACCCAGAACAACCGCTCAACTTTATTTTAAAAAATTGTCCAATACCCATTTTTGGTGGTATCTATCCAATGATCACCCATCAAGAGACCCTAATTGAACAAGGCGCTTTAATTATTGGTTTTAAAGAAAATTATGACGTCTCTGTTTTTGCTGATTTACAGAACTTCAAAAATGAAGATACGCTAGAAGCGCTAATTAATAATACATTAGAAGCAAAACAGAACTTTTCTGGTCAAGACAATTTTTTAATGTTTTATGATGCTTTAATCAACAACGTTGAAGATTTTATTGATTGTCTTTTTGAATGTTTAGATCACGGTATTACTATTGCTGGTGGTGGTGCAGGAAATATAGACTTCATTCAACGTCCTTGTTTGTTTACCAATAGTGGTTTACTGGCTAATGCAGTATTGTTAGTTAGCTTACCCAGAAAGCTAACCACTAGCGTAGCTCATGGCTGGACAAAAATTGAAGGACCCTTCCTCGTGTCTGAGGCACAAGGGAAAACCGTTCAAAGTCTAAATTATCGACCCGCCTTTGAGGTTTATTCTGAAATAATAGAAAGCACCAGTGATCATAAATTCCAAGCCGATAATTTTTTCGATATAGCCAAAAACTTTCCATTGGGCATTGAAGATATTAATAATAATCTGATTGTGCGTGACCTCATCTTAACCACCAATAACCATTTACAACTCATTGGCAGTATCCCGGTAAATTCAATGGTGTACATCCTTGGTGGTGATACTAACAAGCTTATTTCATCTTCAGAAAAAGCCGCTATCAATCTATTTTCAACTCCAACAAAAAGCACCACACAAATTTCAATGGTGTTTGATTGCATTAGCAGAGTTGTCTTTATGGAAGATGAGTTTGATAAGGAATTACAAATCATCAATAAGTACTGTCCCTCATCCTCTTTATTTGGGGTACTGTCCATAGGAGAGATAGCGAATAGCGAGAGCAGTGCTATTCGGCTTCTGAACAAATCAACTGTAATCTGCTCTTGGTAGCAGCTAGGAAAACGATGACTAAAGCACTGTTTATTATTTCACTACAACACGAACTTGCCATGGCTATTGGTAATAAACTTGACTTAAAGGCCATGCTAAAAGTTTTTCTAAAAGTCTGTTTTAATCGCCTTGATTTAACCAGTGCTCATATTTATGTTCATTGTAACCACAGTGGTGTGCCTTGTAAGTTGTTGCCTCTAGAGAATATGACTCACCAGCACCTATTGAGTATTCCTAAAAACAAACGGGGTCAACCTTGGCCACAAAACACTATACTTACTCGTTTTGCTCAACAGCTAAATGACAGTAAAACCAATAAGTCTTTTCAGTGCGATAATGGTCAATATTTATTTGGCTTTATCATTCCTGATCACGGATTACTTATTTTTGAAACTCACTACGCCATAGAAAATGAAGTACAAAAGTCACTACAGCCTATCTTGAAGAAATTAGCAACGAGTTGCTATACCTCAATAGTCCATGACTCCCTCATTAAAGAGATGCACTCTAGACAGCTCATTGAAGACAAAGTAGCTTATCAGGCACAGCATGATGGCTTAACCGGCTTATTTAACCGCCAACATATAAATTACCTGCTAGGTAATGAAATAGAGGACGCTCATCAAAATAAAAAAATTGGTAGTGTACTTTTTATTGACCTAAATCGCTTTAAACCGATTAACGATTCTATGGGTCATGCTGTCGGGGATAAAATATTACTGACCTTATCCAATAGATTACATTCTTTAAGTAGCGAAAATATAGACATTGGTCGATTTGGTGGCGATGAATTTATTATTCTGCTGAAAAATCTTGAGATAGACTATCAAGAAACGGTTAAACAACTCATTGAGAAAATTAACCTCTTACTTGCTATTCCTTTTGTCATCGATGTGCATTCATACAAGCTTACTTGCAGTATTGGTTATGTTTATTATCCTTTGCAAAGTAGTACCGTTAATAACCTGATTAAATTTGCCGATATTGCCATGTACGAAGCCAAACGCGCGAAGAGTCAACTTGGCATAAAATACCAACCGGCAATGTCAGATAAAATTAAAAGACGCTTGGACTATGTCACTGATATGAAACAGGGATTAGAACAAGACGATTTTAAATTGTATTATCAAGCTCAATTCAACCATTATGGTGACATTATTGGTGCTGAAGCTTTATTACGTTGGCAGCACCCTGTGCATGGCATGGAATCTCCCGCTGTTTATATTCCGATTGCTGAAGAAAGCGATCTTATTATCGCCATCGGTCAATGGGTATTAGAGCAGGCGTGCCGCGATATTAAAAAACTAGAAAAGCTATCCTTACCAGAGAGCTTTAATAAAATATCAATTAACATCAGTGCGAAGCAATTAATGCAGCATGATTTTCAAGATAAAATACTAAATGCTATCAAGCAAAATGGCATTGCTGCTGAGCGATTAGGGTTAGAGCTAACCGAAAACCTCTTGGTAGAAAACATTGAAGATTCAATCAAATTAATTGCCTCCCTAAAAGAAAAGTCTATTGATTGTGCTATAGATGATTTTGGTACCGGCTACTCTTCTCTGACTTATTTAAAGCGTATCCCAGCAAGCGTATTGAAAATAGATCGTTCATTTGTCGCTAACATAGCCCAAAGCAATGATAGTGCTGCTATTGCCAGTATGATTATCAGTTTAGGAAAGACGCTGAATATGAACGTACTGGCTGAAGGCGTTGAAACAGAGGATGAGCTTAACTGCCTAAAGGAATTGGGTTGTTATCATTATCAAGGTTTCTTGTTGAGCCACCCTCTTCCTTTTGATGACTTTTTACAATTACTCAACTGACCCATTAATCACTAAATACGGCTATAAATACTCAACGGTAATGCCAACAAACACAATTAAGCCGACCCAGTGGTTATGTAAAAAGGCCTGAAAGCAATCATCTCGCTTTCGATTAACAATCAATAGTTGTTGATAACTAAATAGACCAGCTGCAACGATAAGACAGAGCTGATACGGCCAACCAAATGCTAAAATATCACCAACTGTCCATAATAATGCCAAGGTTATTAACTGTAGAAAGCCAATAATACGCTTGTCATTGTCGCCAAATAAAATCGCAGTAGATTTGACTCCTATTTTTACATCATCATCTCTATCAACCATAGCGTACATGGTATCGTAAGCAACGGTCCAACATAGGTTCGCGGCAAAAAGTAACCAAGCAACAAGAGGGATCTCCCCCTGTACTTCTGAGAACGCCATTATCATGCCCCAACTAAAGGCAGCACCAAGGAAAACTTGTGGTAGCTGCGTATAGCGCTTCATAAACGGGTAAAGTGCCGCTAAAAATACAGCTACAACAGCAAGGTAAATAGTTGACCAACTAAGCATTAGCACCAAACCAAGTGCCATACCAATTAAGATACCAAACAAATTTATCGCTTCAGTCGGAGTCATCATGCCATTCACTAATGGCCTGTTTTTAGTGCGTTCAACTTTGCCATCTATTTTTCTGTCGGCATAATCATTTATCACACAACCAGCACTTCGCATAATCAAAACACCTAAACTAAAAATTAATAATAGGTGTAAATTAGGCCAACCGTCGCTAGCAATCCATAGTGCCCAGTATGTTGGCCATAACAATAGATAGGTACCAATAGGCTTATCAATACGCGTAATTAACTTAATCGCCAGCCACTTCTTTTGAATTTTTTTCAGCATTTATTAGGTTTCTTTATCGTTACTTTTAAATATTTTATGTAATTGCTATAAGTCTAACTGTGTTTTTAGCTTCACTTTGTTGATTATTGGTAAGCAAAAGCATCTGGCAGGAAAACCTCCGCCACCATCAAGGGTTTATTTTCTAACATAAAAATAGAACGGCGTCCCCAAAGCATCGGTATGAATAACTCGGATGAGTATTGAGTATGAGATTTATTGAATAAATCCTTAGCTAATATAGCGACACTCGAATCATCATTAAAAGAAGATACTTCTAATCGCTGACGCCTTAATGAAGCATTGTTAAATAATACTTGTCCTAGCGGTTGCTCTCCTAAACTAGCAAGCGCTTGCTCTTTACCGGTCAAACTAGTTAAGGGTAATAAGCTTCGTGCAAAAACTTGTGGAACATTATCACAATATAAAATAACTTCTCGCACTAGAATAGGCTCCCCTACTTTAATGAGATTACACGCTTCTTCTGCTGAGCATAACTGGTGTTGTTCACCAATCACCTTTACTTGAAAGTTTTCACAATGAGCTTTTAATCTAGCGGTGAGTGAACCTTCATCTAGTAACCAGTCTTTAAGAGGCTGAGGTGGTAGCATTAAGTTGGCATCACTAGCGGATTGCCATTGCCCAGTTAAGGTGACAGGAAATGTTACAGGAAAATCCACTTTTTGCTGCTTCATAAATCTACTTTATAAATTAAAGGTCGTTAAAATCGTCGCTATAGTAGCAGACCTAAACGGTAAACTCATTTATCTCGATCAAGGGAGTATAAAAATCGTAATTTAATAAAAAATAATCAGGCAAAAGATTTAAATCAGGTTATGATAAGATAAGTTTAATCATCTCCAGTTGACCTCTATTTTATGTTCAAATACTTATCCATCTTTGCTTTTTTACTGACCCTTAACACCAGCGTTTCTCAAGCAAATGCCAGCGATTACGCTTACTTTGGTTTTGAGCCTGACATTGTCACCAATTATGTCGCGGTTAAAAAGAAGATGGGTTATGTGCGATTAACGGTAGAGTTGATGGTAGAGGGAGATGACTTAACGATAGTTGAACATCACTCGCCTTTGTTACGAGATGCCATCATTAATATTATTGGCCAGCAAGCCGAAGCTAAAGTGAAGTCGATGAAAGGCCGTGCTGAAATTCAGTTACAGTGCGAAGAAGAAGTAAAAGAACTACTCATTAAAGAGACTGGCCAACCACTAATCAAAAAACTACTCTTTACCCAGTGGCTGGATAACTAAAAACTAATAAAACGGTTAAACACACCGTTCATCTACATTATTTCTTCGCGTCTATTTTCATAACTTTGACGGTAAACACGGCAAGTAAACAACCTGAAATCAAACCAAGTAAATGCGCAGTGTTAGCGACGTTAACTGGTAGTAGATCAGCAAAACCAAGTACTAGCCAGAAAAGTAAAAATCCGACTATCGGTTTAGCAAGTGACAAACCTCGCTCAGGGGCTAAATAACCAAACCACCAAACAAAACCAACCAGTGCATAGACCACACCCGATAAGCCGCCAAAATTAGAACCTGACACTAAGTATTGCCCCAAGTTAGATACAATCGCAGAGAGTAGCAATATATTAATCAGTGTTGCTTTCCCTAACGTTTTTTCAATACTGCCACCCAACTGCCACCACCACATGGTATTAAAGACAATATGTAACCAAGAAAAATGAAAAAATGCGGGACCAATTAAACGGATAGGATCAACCAATAAAGCATCAATTGATAAATGAGGGTAGAACTGCAGGATATTAAAAATATTCTGAGCCCAGCCCAGCTCACTTCCAAGAAAAACCAACCAGCACACGATAAACACTAACAGGGTAACAATACCTGCATGGGCTAAAAAGCTTTCTTTAAAGCTGCTTAATAAACTGAAATCATCGGCATTTAAGGTGACTGTTTCACCTCTATCCCATGCCGCTTGTTGATACTTATCGTCATAGGGTTTTAAAATAAAAGCATCAAATTCTACTTTTGCCTGCGAGATTTTATTCTCCGGACAATAAATAACATAACCTTCTTCTTGGTTTGATTTTAATTGTGTGGGAATACCTAAAGAGTGCAAATAATTACTGAATAATAAAGCTATATTATGGTCTTTAAGTTGAACCAGTGGCTGTAAAGCATCAGTAGTATCTGCAAACTCACTTGTCATAAGTAATTATCGCTCAATATTGTCAGGAAACTCGGTTTGCCACTGGGTAAAACCACCATCAAGGGAGTATACCTCGGTAAAATCTTGGCTTATAAGAAATTCTGCGGCTTGTTGGCTGGATATTCCGTGATAACAACATACGACGACTGGTGCATCAAGATCTGCTTCACGTATAAAATCAGGCAATGAATCGTTAGTTAGATGAATGGATTGTGCGATACGGCCATTAGCGAAGGAGTTGGCATCTCGAATATCGACTACAACATGTGACTTATTGGCCACCACTGCTTGTAACTCACTTACTGACATATGCTTAAAGCTATTCTCTGACACTAGATATTCCTCATTTAATCACTGCCTTAAAGGCGGCTAACTCTATGTTAAAAACGTAATAAAAACGCCACCCAACTAGAGTAGCGTTTTTACAGTGACTAGTATAACGAATTTACGTCCAATCTAAAATCACCTTGCCAGATTGACCTGAACGCATCATGTCAAAACCCTGCTGAAAGTCATCGACTTTATAATGGTGCGTAATAATTGGGCTGAGATCTAAGCCAGATTGAATCAAGCTCGCCATTTTATACCAAGTCTCAAACATTTCACGACCATAAATACCTTTAATGGTTAAACCTTTAAAAATAACTTGGCTCCAATCAATCGACATGTCACTACCGGGAATACCTAACATGGCAATTTTTCCGCCATTGTTCATACTTTCTAACATGCTAGTAAAGGCCATTGGCACGCCTGACATTTCCATACCAACATCAAAGCCTTCAGTCATACCCAATTCGGTCATGACATCAGCAAGGTTTTCTTTACTCACATCAACAGCGCGTGTAGCACCCATTTTACGGGCAAGATCTAAACGGTATTCATTAATATCAGTAATAACAACATGACGTGCACCAACGTGTTTAGCTACGGCTGCAGCCATAATACCAATTGGGCCAGCGCCAGTGATTAAGACATCTTCACCAACCAAGTCGAATGACAATGCGGTATGAACTGCGTTACCAAAAGGGTCAAATATTGCAGCTAAATCATCAGAGATTTCATCTGGTAACTTAAAAGCGTTGTAAGCGGGAATAACTAAATATTCCGCGAATGAACCTGCACGGTCAACACCAACACCAACAGTATTACGGCATAAATGAGTTCTGCCGCCACGACAATTACGACAATGACCACAGGTAATATGACCTTCACCTGAAACACGGTCACCTATAGTAAAACCTTTAACTTCTTGACCGATAGCCACTACTTCGCCAGCATATTCATGACCGACAACCATAGGTACCGGAATCGTTTTTTGTGCCCACTCATCCCAATTGTAAATATGAATATCAGTGCCACAAATTGCGGTTTTATTAATTTTTATCAGTAGGTCATTATGACCTAACTCTGGCTTTTCGGTATCCGTTATCCAGATGCCCGGTTCTGCTTTTAATTTAGCTAAAGATTTCATTTTCACTCTCTATCTCTTTAATATTCAAATTATTACGAGTTGTATAGCCCAATTCATTAAGAGCATGAGATTGGGCTATACAAGTAACTAAATACTTTTATTAGATAACCGACATCTCTTTACCGATACGGATAAAGGCTTCAATAGCATGATCTAGCTGAGCTTTAGTGTGCGCCGCAGAAATCTGAGTGCGAATTCTAGCTTGTCCTTTAGGAACGACTGGGAAAGAAAAACCAATAACATAAATACCTTCAGCTAATAAACGGTCAGCCATATCACTGGCCACTTTAGCGTCACCTAACATTACCGGCACTATAGCGTGGTCTGCACCAGCACAGGTAAAGCCTGCAGCTTCTATACTGTTTCGGAAATAAGCAGCATTATCTTTTAATGTTTTACGCAATGCGTCGCCGTCAGCCAATAGCTCAAGTACTTTTAATGAAGCATTAACAATTGCCGGTGCAAGTGAGTTTGAAAATAAGTAAGGACGTGAACGTTGACGTAACCACTCAACCACTTCTTTTTTCGCAGAAGTAAAACCGCCTGAAGCGCCGCCCATTGCTTTACCTAAAGTACCAGTAATGATATCTACGCGACCCATTACCTGACAATACTCATGACTACCACGGCCTTGTTCACCAACAAAGCCAACCGCATGTGAATCATCAACCATAACCATGGCATTGTATTTATCAGCTAAATCACAAACACCTTTTAAATTGGCGATAACGCCATCCATTGAAAACACGCCATCAGTCGCAATTAGTTTGAAACGTGCGCCTGCAGCATCAGCTTCAATTAAGCTTTGCTCTAAAGCTGCCATATCATTGTTGGCATAGCGGAAACGCTTCGCTTTACATAAACGCACACCGTCAATAATAGAAGCATGGTTCAATGCATCACTAATAATAGCGTCTTCTGGACCTAACAAGGTTTCAAACAAACCAGCATTAGCATCAAAACAAGAAGAGTATAAAATAGTATCTTCCATGCCTAAAAATTTGCTGATGCCTTGCTCTAAGGTTTTATGGATATCTTGTGTGCCACAAATAAAGCGTACTGATGCCATGCCAAAGCCATGCTCATCCAAGCCTGTTTTTGCAGCTGCAATCAGCTCAGGGTGATTGGCTAAACCTAAATAGTTATTCGCACAAAAATTAACCACGTTTTCACCGGTATTAACGGCTATTTGTGGCTGCTGAGCGGTTGTAATAATACGCTCTGCCTTGTATAAACCATCTTCTTTTACTTGCTCTATTTGTGTCGTTAAATGCGAGTAAAAACCTTTCGTTGATACAGAATCAGTCATGTAAATTCCTTAAATAATTATTGTCGTTAAATAGCAATTGCATTAATAGTCATATTATCCACTCAGATCGAGCTACAAAAAAGTGACACTACTTGTTAAACTGACCTTTTTTATAGTTAAATTGACATATCGACATGTCAAAGTGTAAGTTATTGGCTATATTATGAATATAACTATGGTAACTGGAGTGTAGTTTGTTAACTGAAAAAGATGAAGAATTGCTGTCAATATTAAGGGTAAATGCTAGAGCAAGTGTTTCTGATATTGCCAGAGCAACAGGTGTCTCTAGAACTGCAATACAAAATAGACTCAACAAGCTTGAAAATAATAATGTAATTAAAGCATATAGTGTCGTGCTGGATAGCGCATATACCAGTGGTTTGATTTCGGCTAATGTTTCGTTAAAAGTAAAACCAAATTTACGAAAAACTATTTGCATCGCTTTAAGAAAAGTTCACCAAATAAGTCATATCCATTCGATAAGCGGCGAATATGATTTATTAGTGACCATACAAGCTAGTACGTTAGAAAAACTCAGTGAGGTACTTAACATGGTATGTTCAACTGAAGGCGTGGAAAGAACCAACTCTGCCATTATCCTTGATACCATCTTTGAGCGTTAGTCTTACCATTTAAGGACTACCTCAGAGTAAATTTAAGCCATAGAGCAATATCATTTACCAAGTACTTGTGTGCTCTGATTATTTGATAATTTAGCTTGTCACCTTTATACACTTGCAGTTTTGAATGCGTTGCACCATTCCAAGTAAACAGTTCCTGTGCTGTTGCATAACTCATCGCATGTTGGGCAGAACTAATAAAGTAACTGGGGATATCGATAAGGTTTTTATAACGCTCTTTATCGGCATAAGTCATTTCAGGTGTTAATAACACCATTGAATTTAAGTGCACTTGTTCAGATAACGCAACCGCATAGGAACCCGCACAACCGCTAGCAACTATAGAGATACCTTTGCTGTTATCAACTTTATTGCGTAAGAACTTATAAGCGGCCAATAAATCTTCTGACCAATACGATTTGAGTACCGCCACCTCAGTTTGATAGCTAATAATGTCAGTGGCATGTTTTTTTACCGCTAATTCAGAGTAACCTTCTGCAACACTCGCTCCGTATCCTCTAAAATCTAACGACAAAGTATGTAAACCTTGCTCGGCGATACTTGTAGATAAACTTTTATATGTTTTACGATCACTGCGACAGTCATGCAAAACAATAACGCCTGGCATGTTTTTAGCAGACGCTTTATTAGGAAAAAAACGATAATCCGCCGCTAATAAAAAGTCATGATCTACCCGTGCTTTAAATTTCACTTGGTATTGCAGCGCTGGATCAACCTTAGCTGATTCCTTCACCGCTTGCTCGCTTTGTGCATATACAGGTATAGTCATGCCACTAAGCAGCAAGGTACACCAATAAAAAAGGCACTTAACATCACCGCTTACTAATATGTTAACTACTTTATGTTGCATGATTTTTACTATCATAATTGCTAACGCTTATTTGGAAACCCTTTGGTATAATCTACCGATAAATTTATTATAGAGCAATATTCACCAATATGATTTCCTTGCTAATTTACCGCATTTTACTATTGCTATTACTACCGATATTACTCATTTTTTTGCTTATCCGCTCTAAAAATAATATCGCTTATCGTCAACGTTTGTTTGAACGACTAGGCTTTTTTCCAAAACCTTACCAACAAGGAGGGATAGTTGTTCATGCCGCAAGTGTCGGAGAAGTTATCGCTCTAAAAAGCTTTATCGAAAAATTATTACTCACTTACCCTGATTTACCTATCACCATCACCTCTTTCACTCCAACGGGCTCAGTGCAAGTAAGGTCGTTATTTGGCAATCGTGTGCAACACGGCTATTTACCCTTAGATTTATTTCCTTGTACGGCATTATTTCTGCAACGTCTGAAACCTAAAATGATGATTTTTATGGAAACAGAGCTGTGGCCTAACTTAATTTCTCAGTGTGCTCAGAAAAAGATTAAATTACTATTAATCAACGGACGTTTATCTAAAAACTCTCTAACTAGTTATCAAAAAATTAGCTCATTGATTAAACCCTGCTTAAACCACTTCGATAGAATATTAAGCCAAAGTCCTGATAATTTAGAACATTTTTTGCAATTAGGAGCACAAAAAAAACGCTGTATAAATAGCGGTAATTTAAAGTTTGATATCAGCGTTAACGCACAAGTAATGGAAAAAAAGCTAGAGTTGGCCAAATTACTTTTTGCTAATAACAACCAAGCCAAACGAATAATTTGGTTAGTCGCCAGTACTCATGACGGTGATGAAGTCATTGCTTTAGCCGCTTTTAAAAAATTATTACCTCACTACCCTCAGTTATTGTTAGTGCTAGTACCACGACACCCTGAGCGTTTTGAACAAGTCGCCAAGCTTTGCCTTGAGCAGAAATTATCATTACTTAAGCGCAGTGAAAATAAAGTAATTAGTGATGAACAAGTATGGTTACTCGACAGCTTGGGTGAATTAATGGCCGCCTTTGATTTAAGTGACATTGTTACTATGGGTGGTAGCTTTAGCGAAGTCGGTGGCCACAACCCACTAGAGCCAGCATTATTTAATAAGCCTATCATCGTTGGTCACAACATGAGTAACTTCAATGAAATAATGCAAAAATTAAGACAAGAAAAGGCCATTGTAGAGCTTTCTTCAAACGAGCCTAGTACTCAGCTCTTCAATGAAGTGAGCACATTATTACAACAGCCAAACCAACAAAAAACGCTTGGTAAAAATGCATTTAACGTAGTACTAGCAAACCAAGGGGCTAGCGATATAAGCTTGCTTGAAGTACAAAAACTGCTAGCACCTATAGATACTGGCACCAAAGCATTAGGAGAAAACTCTTGAACCAAGCATTAGCCAAGGTAAAATTCTCTAAACTTGAACAAGGTAAGGCAACTTACTTTTTTAATAAAACACTTATTACTGATTTTAATGTCGAAATGCTTAGCCCTGATTACTGGCAGCAACAAAATGCAGTAACAGGCTCTGCACAAGGGCGCGGTACCACTTGGTTTGTTGCCTATAGTGATAGTAATAATACCAAGCATGATTGGGTATTACGTCATTATTACCGTGGCGGCTTAATTGGCAAAATAATTAATGATTCATACTGGTTTACCGGCATAGAAAAAACTCGCGCTGCGCAGGAGTTTTCTTTATTACGTCATATGAATACTCTACAACTACCAGCACCTGAGCCTATTGCTTATCGCGTTATTCAACAAGGTCTAACTTATAGAGCAGATTTACTCTCTAGCAGAATTCAACACGCACAAGATTTAGTAGCAGTACTAAGTGAAAATGCTTTAACTAATGATGTCTGGCGACGCATTGGCGCCACTATTAAACGTTTTCATCACCATGGTATTTATCACCATGATTTGAATAGCCATAACATTCTACTTGATGATAAAGAGCAAGTTTTTTTAATCGATTTTGATCGCGGTGAATTACGTACCAACCCTGTTAATACTCAATGGAAACAAGAAAACATGGCTCGCTTGCAGCGTTCATTTTTAAAAGAATTGAATAAACTAGCACAGTTTTATTTTACTGATGACAACTGGCAAGCATTAATGAATGGTTATCAGGCCTAGGCTTATATAGCCATAATTAACACGACGATGTCGAGTGATAGCCATTTTTGACCTTGAGGGAAATACCCAACTATTTTGGAAGTTCAGAGTCTTTTTTCTCCACTATTTTATTGAGGTAACGATCGATTGTAGTTTTAGCTGAAGCGGTTAAACCACCTTTGCCATGTTGCTCTTTTAATAAGGATTCAACTTGAGAAAATAGCTGGTCAACGCTTACCTCGGCCTTAGCTTTTGGACTGTCAATATCATTTGAGTTTTCCGTGGCCTTGCTAGAATCGTAGCTATGCTTACCAAATAAGTTTAGCCAGCCATCACTTTGCTGACCTAAAGTCATTAACCTATGAAAATAGCTTTTGGAAAGAGAGTGTCCTTTAAAAATATCTACCAGCCCGCAGATTATTGATACCGGACTTAGCAACAGATCACGAACGGCATCCATCGCTAGCTTCACTTGAAAAACAAACATGTCCCTGATCAACGTCCAACGTGATATATCTGGTTCGTGCATCCATTTTCTCCCTTATTCATCAAAATGTAGTTAACCACTAACGTTTTTAAAGAATACGCCTAAGCGCTAAGTAATGAAATTGGTATTATTTTTTATCTCGGTAAATTAATTTCAACCTGACAGCCACCTTCAGCTCTATTCGATAAGTTTAATTGCCCTTGATGCCCTTCTATGATTTGCTTGCACAATGATAGGCCAATACCCGTGCCTTGGGCTTTCGTGGTAAATAACGGTACAAAAGCATTATCTAAGTTCTGTATGCCGGGACCTTTGTCTAAAATATATATAACAACGTGATTGGTTTTATCTTTTATCAATAAATCAATTTCACTATTTTTTCCTGAGGCTTCTTCAGCATTTTTTAATAGGTTAATTAAACATTGCTCTAACTGAGCAACATCGACCCTTAATATTACTTTTTCCGGTAAGGTTAATTTTACCGGGTAGTTAAGTAATGATACCAGTTGCTCAATAACGGGAATAATATCAACTGACTGCAGTTTAGCTTGTGGTAAATGGGTGAGTACTCGATAACCAGCCAAGAAATGTTTTAAACTGGTCGCTCTATCTTGAATTATCTTTAAGCCTGATTGAATATCTTCTTTATCATCCAATTCAATCTCACTTCGCGCTGTTAATTTATCTAAGGTTGAAGCTAACGAAATAATAGGTGCCAATGAATTATTGATTTCATGACTTAATACTCTAACCAAATTTTTCCAAGCTTCTTGCTCTTGCTGACTTAATAATAGGTCTAAATCCGAAAAGATATATAAAGTATGTTGTTGAGCCTGCTCTCGAAAACCGTCTTTAAAAATGTGCCAACGAGCGGTGCGTGAGCCTAGGGTTAGTTTCTTTATCGAATTTGATGTGAGTTCAGTCAATTGCCCCAAATTCACATCAGTTAATGTTTTATGGCGTAGTTTTGACTCATTTAACCCCAGTAATAACTCTGTCTCTGGGTTTACCATGGTAATTTTACCCTGCTCATCGCAGGCAATAATGGCGACTTTAATTTGTTTAATAACTTTAGCTAGCAATAACTGACTTTCTTTAAAGTCATAACGTGCAGTGGTGAGTGAATCAGCTAACTTATTCACTTGTCTAATCAAATCACTATGACCGCTCTGCCCTACCTCGGCTTTACCGCGCAGTGAAAAGTCACCTACATTTAATGCTTCAACTAAGTTCGCTAGCGAAATAAACTGGTCTTTAATATCATAATAAAAATGATGGCAAGAAAAACCCACAATAGCCGATAAAAAAATAGTTACCAGCGCTTGTAAATAAAATGAGACCTCTATAGACCAAAGTAAAAAAATAGCGAGAGAATAACAGGGTAAAATAGCCCATAGTACCGTGGTAAATATTCGTTTTTCAAAAGAGCCATTAGCCATTAATTAAAGTCCAAATTTGTCTAAGCGACGATAAAAAGCACTGCGACTCATCGCCAATGATTTAGCGGCGTCAGATGCATTGCCTTTATTAAGTTTTAATCGTTGCTCAATCACTAATTTTTCAATGTCATCCATGGTCATCTCATCTTCAAAAGCATAATGTTCAACTGACAAAGTTTCTTGAGCTGGTTCGTTAACAACATCAACCAACATTAGGTGCTCGGCAAGTATTTCATCGCTAGCTAACAAGGTAGCTCTCTCTATGGTGTGACTTAACTCTCGAACATTTCCCGGCCATTGATACGCTAATAATTGCTGCACTGCTTGAGCTGATAATTTAGGTACCGCCTTATTATATCTCGCAGCACATTTCACCATGAATGCTTCAGCCATAGGTAAAATATCATCAAGACGTGCTTTTAATGGCGGAATTTCAACAATAAATGTATTCAAACGAAATAGTAAATCTTGGCGAAAACTTTTCTCTTTTACCATTTGTTGTAAATCACTATTGGTTGCACTGACCACTCTAATATTGGCTTGTTGAGTTTTACTCGAGCCAACTTTTTCATATTGGTGTTCTTCTAATAACCTCAGTAACTTAGCTTGTTGAGCCAAAGGAATATTAGCAATTTCATCTAAAAATAAGGTGCCCTGCTCTGCTAATTCTACACGGCCAATACGGTTTTCTTTAGCGTCAGTAAATGCGCCTTTAACATGGCCAAACATTTCACTTTCAAATAGAGAGTCTGTAATCGCGCCCATATTAACCGATACAAAAGTATTATCTGCCCGCGTACTCAATTGATGAATATGACTGGCCAACAAGCTTTTTCCTGTGCCGTTTTCACCCGTAATTAGAATATTGATATCTGCCTTTGAAATTTGCTCAAGCGTATTGAGTAAGCTTTTCATCGCTGAAGATTCAGCCACCATATCATTACCGTCTAATACGGCAATTTGTTGCTTTAAATTATTATTTTCTTCAGTCAGTTTTAGATTGTTTTTAGTTTGCTGTCTTAACGCTAACTGGTTATTGATCACCGATAGTAACCGATCATTTTCCCACGGCTTTTGAATGAAATCGCCCGCGCCAGACTGCATAACTTGTACTGCGATTTCAACAGTAGCCCAACCGGTCATACAAACTACTGCTATATTGGCATCATACTTTTTCAATTTTTGGGTAAGCTCTACCCCTTCAAGGCCTGAAGTCGTGTCTAGCTGATAGTTGAGATCTATTAATGCTAGGTCTATTTCTTTTGATTTGATTAAAAATTCAACTTCAGCGGGACTGGTTGCAGTAGTGACCTGAAAGCCTTCACTTTTTAAAAATAACCGTAAAGCGGCTACTATGCTGGCATCATCATCAGCAATAAGGATATGGGACACAAAATTTTCCTGTTCTTTGGTACTGGTAAATATTGATAAGCTATACCAAGTACATTAATTAATTGACCACTTAGCGAGAATTAAAAGGCTTAAAGGCAAGGCATTGATTGAAGAGAATGGTTATTCCCTTGTCGAAATCAATAACGCCGCATGTAAGCCTTTTAAACTCGCCCTTTGGGAGTTTATGAGCAAACTAATAACGGCACAAAATTAAAGAAATATAGAATAACTATGTTTAAATAATTGTGATTGTTCTAAGCTCGCTAATACAACTCTAAGTTGATCAATTTATTAGTGTAATTGGTATTACTATGACAAAAAGCCTTTTCTATGAAAAGGCTTTTTGAAACTTAGTTAACTTGAGCTGTGATCAAGCCGCTACTATTCATGCCTTAACGCAGCACATGGCTCCATCTTTAATGCTCTTTGCACTGGATAATAAATAGCCAATAACATTACCGCACTAATAAAGGCTGGAATAATAAAGTACAACATTAATGATCCTTGAGCTATTGATGACGCTTCTAACATAGTCACTAGCGCCACTCCCATAGGTAAACCGATAGCTAAACCAATCGCTAACTGCTTAACTCCTTGCTTAATAAAATGTTTATAGATATCACTATTATCAGCACCTAATGCACGCCTGATACCAATCTCTTGTGTTTTTTGTACAATAGTATTCGACATGACACCATAAATACCGCTAAACGCTAATACCATAGATGCGATAGCAAACACTAAGAACAACTCACTGACAAAATTCATTCCTGCATTACGAGCCGTAATAGAGTTACGTAACGTTTTCACATTATATAAGGGTGCATCGCGCTCAACTTTTAGCGCAATATCAACAACGCGTTCAGATAATCCGGTAACACTTGCCGCATTGTCAGCTTCAGTTTTAATAACGACTGACATAAAGCGCTTCGGTGTTTGTTGAATTGAAATAAATGCCGTCGGTTTTTCAATATTATATGACATTGGCTGACCGTGAATAACGTTATTAACAACACCAATAACGGTATACCAGTCTTTGTTCGTTTCAACAAACTTAAAGCGTTTGCCAAGTACATCACCATCTTTAAAGAATTTATTAACAAAATTATCAGTAACCACAGCAGTTAGTGGGCTATCAGTTTTATCTCGTGAATCAAACAGTCTACCTTCACGTAAGTTCATTTCCATCACTGCGAAGTAGTTATGATCTACGCCAACAGAGCTTGACCTTGGATATTGTGGTTTTTTGCCATAATCAACATTACCTAAAGCAATATTTTGATAACTAGCACCATTGCCAGGTAAAGCTCGAGTGAAGCTAACTGCTGAGATTTCCGGCTCTGTCAGTAAGCTTTCAGCAAGATTTTGATAATATTGCTGTCTTTTTTCATCACTTTCATATTCAACTTCAGGTAAACCAACACTTGCGGTAAAAATATCTTCAACCGTAGTGCCATAGTCAATAGTATTTTGTTGATTGACTGAATAAACCATACCTGTTGATAGTAATAATAATGCACAAGAAAGTACCACTTCAGAAATAACAATCACTTTACTCAAGCGACCCGAAGCTTTGCTTTGTGCACCACGAGTACCATCTCTTAAAGTGGCATTAAAATCACCTGAAGTTGCTTTTAATGCAGGTAAAATACCGGTGATAAATGCCGTTAATAGTGTGATAAAAACTGCCGCAATTAAAGAGGTTTCGGTGATTTTGATATTCCACCAAAAAGGCGGATCAAATGGGAAGGACTCCAATACGTCTTTATTAGCCACCTCTAACCATAAGCCAGCAAATAGTACCGCTAATACACCTGAGATAAGACAAATAAGCAATGATTCCCACATCATCTGCATCACCAATCTTATTCTAGGCGCGCCTAATGCAGTACGAATCGCTGTTTCTTTACCTTTCTCAGTTGCTCTTGAGAACAATAAGTTACCAACATTGATACAGGCTAATAACAAGATAAAGCCAACCGCTAACTCCATTGCCAATATAATTATTGGGGTATCGCTACCCATAGCTGCTAACTGTAAAGTCCACACATGTGCTGAAGTATTTGAGTTTAGTTTAGGGTAAGTCTCTGCTAATTCAGCCATTAACCCGCGTAATTCAATATTCGCTTGTTCATCACTAATCTCTGGTTTTAACACGCCATAGACAGCAACATAGTGACCATCTTTACGAGCCACGCCTTTACCTGTTGTAGTGAAAGGCATCCAAACCCTACCGGCACTAGGGAATTGATAACTATCGGGCATAACACCAATCACGATTGTTGGCTTGCTATTGATTCTTAGTTTTTTTCCTAAAACATTTTTGTCACCGGCAAACATATTTTGCCAAATGGTATGACTAATCACTACCACAGGCTCGGCACCCGATAAAGCATCCTCATTAGTAATCAAACGACCAAATAGTGGTTTTGCGTCTGATATTTCAAAAAAGTTCTCAGTAACATAGTGTCCGGTATATCTAACTGCACGGTCACTGGTACTTAAATTAACAGTCGCTACATCATAGGCATCAAATACCTCATAACTTTGTACACGTTTTTTTAAGTCTTCAAAATCATGCACTCTAAAGCTAGCACCTTGATAATGCATACCATTATGAATAGTACCTACGGCTCTAATACGCTCGCCGTTTTCAAAAGGTAATGGCGCAACCATTGAGCCATGGATAAAACTGAACATGTAAATACAAAGCGTTAAGCCTGTAGTCATCACAAAGACAGTTAACGCAGTGAATTTAGGGTTCTTAATTAACGTCCGCAGTGCAAAATTTATATCTGATAAAATATCCATTATCTTTCCTTAAGCAACCGCTTCTTCAATTCGGCTTGGCATTGTTGGTGAATCTGAGACGATACGACCATCAAAAATTTCAATGACTCGCTCTGCTCGTTTTGCGCCTCTGGGATCATGAGTAACCATACAAATAGTTGCCCCTTCAGCATGTAATTTGTCTAACAAAGCCATAACTAGCTCAGCATTTTTTGAATCAAGGTTACCCGTTGGTTCATCGGCGAGGATTATTGACGGATTACCGGCAATAGCTCGAGCAACGGCAACACGTTGTTGCTGTCCACCAGAAAGTTGTGAAGGGTAATGTTTAGTGCGATGGTTCATATCGACTTTTTCAAGCGCTGTAGTTACTAGCTCTGCACGCTGACTTTTACTTAAATCTTTTCGATAAGTTAATGGCAGGGCGACATTTTCTGCGACAGTCAGTTCACTGATCAAATTAAAAGATTGAAAAACAAAACCAATTTCTTTATTGCGAATTGCCGCTCTTTGTTTGCCATTAATATCAACCACATCATGACCGTTTAAGTTATAACTACCACTCGAACTGGTATCTAACAGACCTAATAACGATAACAAGGTTGATTTTCCACAACCCGATGGACCAGCAATCGATAAATACTCACCTTGTTTAACCTCTAAATTAATATCACTAAGCGCATGCGTTTCGACTTCATCGGTAGAGAATACTTTTTTCAGATTGGTTAACTTAATTAATGTTTTCATCGGTTATTCCTTTCTTATTCATGATGTTGTTAGTTTAATTTTTAGTTGTTTTTGTTATCTTTTTTAAAATATTTTTTACCTATAAAGCTATTTCAAGGTAATTAATTTATGGCGTTCAAAACTGGTTTGCTCTGAAACAATGATTCTATCCCCTACTTTTAAGCCGTTAATCACTTCAATATCAACACTTGATGATAAGCCAAATTTCACAGCGGTTTGTTGCGCTGTCGTTTGTTCATTATTAAGTAGATATATCGCCATCGTTTGATTTGCTTGAGAAAAAGCAGGACGCCTAACAAACAAGCTACTTTTCTTCTGGGTAATGAATATTTCACCATCGATAGAAAGGTCTGGTCTTGCTTCATCTGGCAGTTTTGAAGTTAGCTCAACATCAACCTGCACAGTGCCATTGACAACCGCGGGGTCAATACGAGTGACCTTGCCTTGCATTTGATTAAAGCGAGTATCAATACTAACGTGTTGGCCAATAATGATATCGCCAGCATTGAGTTCAGGAACCTTAAGTTCAGCTATCAAATCGCCTTTTTTAGCGAATTTAGCAATATTGCCACCAATAGCTACACGTTGACCAAGCTCTAGTGGCATAGCTTGCAAAACACCAGCTAGTGATGCTTTAACATTGAGTGAAGCCAGCTGAAATTGTGCTCTTTCAAACTTTTTATTTAACTTTTTCAGTAAAGCCGTTTGTGCTTCAAACTGAGCAGCCAAATTCAGTACTAATTGCTTTGCTCTCAATTCATTAATTTCGATGGTTTTGGCTAGTTGGTTCACGGTTAATTTTGATGACTCAAAGTCTAATTTGGAAACAGTAGAATTGCCGACTTTAATTAATTGTGATTCTGCATCTAAACGCATTTTCGCTTTTTCATATTGCATTTGTGTTGCCAAAGCACTGGCTTGCATATCAAGTAACTCTGTATCTTGACTCACCTTCAAAGCACGAGTTTGTGCCTGCATGGCTTCAACTTCCCAGTGTAATTCTTCTACCATTTGGTCTAATTCAGGATTAACCAATTCAACTATCAATTGCCCTTTTTCAACCTGTGCACCCGGCTTAACAAGGATACGTTCGACTTTACCTGACACAGTACTAGCGACCCAACGAACATCTCTTGGCGCCAAAATACCCGGACCAGAGATTTTAATATCAAAATCACCTTGCTCAACTACAGCGGTGATTACCGAGTTACTTTGCACTGAAAATGCAGAAATGTTCATTTGAGTACTCGCAATAAGAAAAGCAGCAAGCGCTATTACGCCAGCAGTAGTGACAAAACTTCTCTTTTTATAAAATGGCTTCTTAGTTTCTTTGATGATGTCCATAACAGACCTAAGTTATTTTTAATATACGATTAATATAGCTAAAGTCATGCCACTATTTTTTATCTGTAAAATCAATTAATTACGAATATTGTAATTTTGTTTTTTTTACTCATCCCGTTTTTGGGATGAGTAAAATGAAGATTCATCCCAAATCAGGGATGCAAATAACGATATTGAGTTGAGTTATTATTAGCTTGTATACTTGTGTCACTAAAATCACGAGGCTGTAGAAATTTAAATGAAGTTTTTTATTCTAATATTACTAGCGACTAGCTCAATGTTAATTTCATTTGCTTTGTCTGCAAAAAAACCAGCCGCGCAAGATATCAGTCACTTAATTTCTAAAGAAGAATTTTCGAGTTATAAAGATGTCGCTGATTTTATTGAACAATCACCACAGGTGACTATAACTGTCATGCCATCCAAAGCAGATGTAGATAAATACGGTCAACAAGTGGCTAAGTCATTGACCGGTTCAGATTGTGATAGAGATGGTAAAATGGATGATAACCCCACATGTAACGCAGTTTTCTATAAGCTTTGGCTGAAATACGCGCGTTAGTCTATTGCCTTTAAAAACAAGGTAATATCTTCAAGCATTTCTTGATAATACGGATTATAAGTCAATCTTTGTATAGGCAAGTCATGCGTAAGGTTCGTTGCTGTAACCTCGCCTTTAATAACCTGTTTACTCTGTTTACACGCTTGATAGCGAACCGTATCTTTTACATAGTGACCACAGTTTCTATATTGTCCTTTAATACCATAATGTGGATTATCAGGGGAATTGGTCGTAGCAATATGTGAGACATCAAAAATGTCACTGCATAAACTTTCAGCTGAACATTCAGGAACAATCACTTTCATCACATCTGTTAACTTAGTCGGCAGTTTGTTGTTGTGACCATAATAGATCAGCACACTTTTTTTCATCTGCTCTTGGGGTGATGCTAACTGCCACTCTTCAATAAGCGCTAGAGTATGCTCAGTATCTATCGTTTGGTCATGCTCGCTAGCAACAACAAAAATAGGGATTTCATGCATTTGTCTACTCGCTGATCCCCCGTCACTAACAACGCGGTTCATTATTGCATCTACCTGTGCAGCCGCGTTATATGGGAATGACTCATATTTAGCAAAGTCGATATCTGCATCTAAATCGATCCAATCAACAAAAGGAATGACATCAATGTATTTGGCCAACCAAGCTAAATCATTTTTTGCTTTTGAGGCCGGTGACCACATAAATAACCCCTTGATTTTGTTATCAACGTGCTCTTGCTGCATCAAGTAATCAAAGATAAGTGCTCCGCCGGTAGAGAGTCCACCAAGATACACTTGTTGATAATCATTAAGCGTTTCTTCAATGGCAAATTTTGCTGCTTTTTGCCACTCGCTATACTGGGTATTCAATAATTCTGAAGGTGCAATGCCATGCCCTGGTAATAACAAAGTCCTCACGGTAAAGCCCTGTTGGTAAAAATATTGGCTAAGGTCGTGAAACGAAAAAGGGGAATCGGTTAAGCCATGAATCAGCAAAATAGCTTTATCGTTATTCTCTTGAGCCAATTCATACGGAGCAACTAAGTGGCTTATTTGTGGGGTTTTGGGCCAGTTATTTAATTTCGATAACTGCAGATAAGTATCACTAATAATAGGGCAAGGCATAGTAGCCTTCGGGTTTTTATTAACAACAAGTCCGTAGGCTGCTGTAATGTACTCTTGATAGCTTGTTAATTTAGTAAAATTAATACTTACAGGAGTTTTACTTACGCTTTCATTAGCAAAACGGTATTTACCCGATTCTATCAGCGAAACATGGTTATTTTGAATACTCAGGCAATCTTGTGGTTCTTGTGAAAATGACAGCGTACTCACTAAAGCGAGGAGTAATATCGCGCTCTTAATAACAAATTTCATACTGATTCCCTGTTAACTTGAAGTACAGCTCTTTTTATATGCAACCTAAGCTATACGTTCATATTCTACGCAAAAAAAACGCCTTTAAAACCGTTGCTTCAAAGGCGTTAACAATCAATAAAAAATTAAATACCGTAATCTAAACGATATTTTTTAATGCTTGCTAAGTTTTCTACTAGTTCAGGTTTACTTGTAACTTGTTCTTCTAGGTAAGTAACAACGTCACCTAAACTAACAATTGACGCTACTTGCGTACCAAAATCACGTTCAACTTCTTGAATTGCAGAGAGCTCACCTTGGCCTTTTTCTTGACGGTCAAGCGCGATTAAAACACCAGAAAGCTGTGCGCCTTGTGTTTTAATAATTTCCATTGATTCGCGAATAGCAGTACCTGCAGTGATAACATCATCAACTAGCATGATTTTGCCTTCAAGCGCAGCGCCAACTAATGAGCCACCCTCACCGTGTTTTTTAGCTTCTTTACGGTTAAAGCAATAAGGTGCATCGATATTATGGTGATCGTACAGAGCAACTGTTGTAGTAGTGGCAATAGGAATACCTTTATATGCCGGACCAAAAACCAAATCAAACTCAATTTTTGAATCAACTAGTGTTGCCGCATAAAAGCGACCTAAACGAGCTAAGTCACCACCGGTTTTAAACATACCGGCATTAAAAAAATACGGGCTAACTCGGCCAGATTTTAAGGTAAATTCACCGAAGCGTAATACCTGTTTTTCGATAGCAAATTCAATAAAATCGCGTTGATAATCTTTCATGGTTATTTTCCTGTTTACTAATCTAAAAATAGCTTAACTAAACGTAGCTTAGCTTAATGCTGCTTTTTGTATGTCGAATAATTCGTTGATACCATTTTTAGCCAATTCAAGCATCGCTTGCATTTCTTCAAAGCTAAACGGTGCTTCTTCAGCAGTACCTTGTACTTCGATAAGTTTACCGGTATCTGTCATTACAACGTTCATATCAGTATCTGCCTCTGAATCTTCTGGGTAGTCTAAATCAGCAACGGCTTCGCCTTTATAAATACCAACTGATACTGCAGCAATCATGTGCTTAAGTGGGTTAGTTTTAATAATATCTTTAGCACGCATGTAGTTAAGTGCGTCAACTAGCGCAACACAAGCACCAGTAATAGCCGCAGTACGTGTACCACCATCAGCTTGAATAACATCACAATCAACTGAAATAGTATTTTCACCTAAAGCTTTTAAATCAACCGCGGCACGTAATGCACGTGCAATTAAGCGTGAGATTTCTAATGTACGACCACTTTGCTTACCTTGAGCTGCTTCACGACGCATGCGCGTATGAGTTGAGCGAGGTAACATACCGTATTCTGCAGTAATCCAACCTTTACCTTGGCCTTTTAAGAAACGTGGAACACCTACTTCAACGGTCGCAGTACAAATTACTTTAGTATCGCCAAACTCAATAAGTACTGAGCCTTCTGCATGAGTAGTAAATTGACGAGTAATTGTTACCGGACGAATTTGCCCTAAAGTTCTGCCGCTTGGACGCATGGTGTGTTCCTCTAAATAAAGACTGATAAATTAATTGCCGCTATTATAGTGCGTATACCTATTACCAATCAAGATACTGATTGGGAGTTACCTTGAAATTTCACATTTTGAAATAACATAAGTATCAATCGAGCAAAGATCACTTTTTTGAAATATAGTTCAACAAAGCAAGGTCATGTTAATTGTCCGAACAATGTCTTGTATTAGATCAGAGAGCACCATGAAAATTTTCTTCCCATTAGTGATTAGTTTAAGTTTATTTATTAGTAGTATTGCTACGAGCAATGCTGCACCAGTAACGGTAACGCCTAACTTACCAACTTACAGTAAAGTTTATGATGATCAACGTGATCCGTTCAAAGATGCTACGGCAGCACTAACCTTAGCCAAAGAGACTAATCGCCAAGTGCTTATTGAAATTGGTGGAAACTGGTGTACTTGGTGCCATAAGATGGATGCTTTTCTCCTTAAAAATCCTGAAGTATTTCAAGCATTACATAGCCAATATGTCTTATTAAAGATCAATGTCAGCGACAGTAATGAAAATAATGATTTTATGAAATCATTACCACCTGTACTCGGTTATCCACATATGTATGTCTCTACGGCACAAGGTAAGATGATTTTATCGAAAGACACCGCAGAGCTTCTAGACGACAATAATTACTCCAAAGCACAATGGTTGAGCTTTCTCACTAAGTGGTCGGTAAAAAATAGCGCAACTCATATTAACGCCAATGCTCAACAACCTGGGGAATAATCAGCTTGCCAACGCTAACTTCTTTTTTTGATAAAAATTATCAGACACCTGAATTTATCAAAAACAAAAAAACACAGCAAAATAGACGTCATTTCCTAAAGT
>Ga0209395_1001134_pt1 | contig 38201 bp, 39 predicted proteins | sample GOMGulsemesocosm_3_FD_184635 | JGI IMG/M metagenome (GOLD analysis project Ga0209395, IMG submission 184635) | Methane-oxidizing microbial communities from mesocosms in the Gulf of Mexico - GOM9D Gulf of Mexico (SPAdes) (version 2) | ecosystem: Environmental > Aquatic > Marine > Cold seeps...
TGTTAGCAAAGGTAAATTGTCCCAACTGATTTTGTCGCTCATTCGCCACCTTTTCAACATTATCATTGGCATCATATTCTGTAACGATAGCAGTTCTCGAATTAGGCCCTTGTCCTGAATCGATATCAAACGCCGCATTCCATTGGCCAACTGTCGTTGTGACCGCCGCTTCTATATTTGGTTTAGTGGTACCATCTGGCGCGCGGCGAAATTTCACGGCCCACGTGCCAGAGGTTACATCATCAAATTTGATCACGTTGGCGACGATTGACTGACCAGCCGCTTCACCCGCACTAACACCACCACGTAATATTTCAATACGCTTAACTTGTGCTGCTGGGATCCGTGATAACGCCCCCCACAATCCACCAGATTTTGACGTTGGACGCGCGCCATCAATAAGTACGTTGCCAGCATTGCCACCGAACCCACGGGCATCATCGCCGCCGTCAAAGTTAAACCCGGGTAATTTTGAAATCATATCCATTGCATTTTGTGGCTGATAGACCGAAAAGAAACTCGCTGGGTAGTTGCTGTTACTTTGTGCTTGGCTGGTATCAGATATCGTGGTGACATCATCCACGGCGAACGCACCAAAGGAAAATAAAGGAGCAGAAACAATAAGGCAGGTACGGATACTAAGGCAGACTTTAGATAACAAACGACTCATGATATTTTACTTTTAATTATTAATATCATTCCAGTATACCCAGTTTCGATCATCTATCAGCCGCCAAACTGTTTCTAATTGTTTCTATTTTACAAATTTGTAACATCTTTTTCACACACCATGTCTCGGCGGCTAAAATTACCCATCTGTTTATAGTACGCAGACCAATCAAATTCTTGCTCAAGACTATCGGCCAACACGTCGATACTTTGCTCTCGCAATTGCTGATAATCAATAGTCGTAAAATTATCTCCGTTACTAGCCCAGGTTAAAATGGCGTCTAACGCCAATGGTGTGTCCATTAAGCCATGCCAATAGCTGGCAAATACCTGTTGATCAGCCGACATAACGCCCGCCCCCAAATTATTGACATTTTGACTATCCGTAAGTACAGCGCTGATTTCATTTTGATCAATGCTACTTTCCCCAGCATGTATTTCATAGCCGCTGATAGCAACTGGCTCTTGCCCGGGAAGTTGTAACATGCCCTGCTTCAGCGTTAACTCTTTATCTGTGGTTAAGGTGGTCTTTATCGGTAAATAGCCTAAGCCTTGAGCAACGCCACCCGTTTTGGACTCGATACAGTCGGGATCATCGATAAGTAGGCCAAGCATCTGTAAGCCGCCACAGATCCCCAGCACCTTGCCACCATAGCGTAGATGTTTTGCAATCGCCTTATCCCAACCTTGCTCCCTTAACCATTGCAAGTCCGCCTGAGTGTTTTTGGAGCCCATCAAGATGATGAGATCCGCCGCCTCAAACCGTGGGCTAAGCTGCGGGCCAACGAGCCTAACGTCAACTTGCGGGTGTGCACGCATCGCGTCGAGATCGTTGTGATTACTGATCCGAGGATAGATTGGCACCACGACTTTAACCTTTGCCTGTTCGAGACACTGCTCAACCGCCACGCTATCTTCACTATCGAGATAGAGTCCTTGGAGATACGGTAGTACCGCTAACACCGGCTTACCAGTCTGTTGCTCTAACCATTCATTGCCTGAAGTCAATAAGGCACGATCGCCACGAAAACGATTAATCACAAAGCCAATAACTCGGTCTTGCTCCGATTGGCTCAAACACGCCAGCGTACCCGTCAGATGAGCAAATACACCACCACGATCAATATCTGCAATGATGATCACCGGACAATCCACTGCCTCGGCAAAGCCCATATTAGCAATGTCACGTTCTCGTAAATTTATCTCAGCGGGGCTGCCAGCTCCTTCAACGACCACAATATCAAACGCCTGCTCGAGCCGTTGATGCGCCGCAAGCACCGCCATCATCGCCGTTGGCTTGTATTGGTGATAGCTCATTGCATCGAGTTGCGCGGCGACCTTACCATTAATAATCACCTGACAGCCTATATCACTGCTGGGTTTTAATAACACAGGATTAAAATCGGTGATCGGTTCAAGTCCACATGCCTGTGCTTGTAGTGCTTGCGCTCGGCCTATCTCGCCGCCATCGATAGTCACCGCACTATTAAGCGCCATATTCTGTGGCTTAAACGGGGCGACCAAGTGACCCTGTCGTTTAAAGGCTCGTGCCATGGCACACACTAGCGTCGACTTGCCTGCATCGGAAGTGGTGCCTTGCACCATGATGGTAATAGCACTCATATCAGCTATTTGAGCTTAAGGTAATATAAGCAGCAAACCCTAGCCAAGAGACTAGCAACAATAACCACGGGAGCTTAGACTGAGCGTTATTCTTTGGCGCGTGATCAACCTCAGTGTCATCGGCCTGGATCGTACTCGCCTTATCACGTTTTTTACGCAGTTTATCTTGCTCACGCATCTTTGCTTTGTGTTGCTTTTTGTATTGGGCGATGCCCTTTTCTATGCCGGCGGTGATTAATTTGGTTTGCTCTTTATTCTGACCCGGCTTTTGAGTGCCTTTGGCAATCAAAGCGGCCTGATTGTGAGACTCATTAGAGACTTGTTTATTATTTGACATCTGTACTCCTAATCTATCGTTCTATCGGCAAGACAATTCAATAACTGACCAAAATCGCCCGTCACAAGATCAGGCTCATAAATCCCGATATCTTCGCCATAGTTATAGCCGTAAGTTAAACCAACACTATCCATTTTGGCATTTTTGGCCGCCAAGATGTCATTCTTGGAATCACCGATCATTAAGCACTGTGGTGGTGCGATGTTAAGCGCTTCGCTAAGATGATTAAGCGGTAATGGATCTGGTTTTTTGGCGGGTAAGCTATCACCACCAAGTACTATTTCAAATATCCCAGCAAGACCCAGCTTCTGCAATATAGGCTCAACAAATTCAAACGGTTTATTAGTCACGATGGCGAGTTGGTAACCGCGGGCTTTAAGGGTTTGTAAGGTAGTTAACACACCAGGATAGCGCACGCTATCGACACACACATTGTCGCGATAGATGCATAAGAAAGTATCCAATGCTTGCGCCGAAAAAATAGGATCTAAATCAGGCGATATTATGCTGGCGCCACTTAATGCTCGCTCAACTAGCGTTTGGGCACCATTACCAACCCAACTCCTGATAAGCTCGGGATCAAAAACATCACGTTCTAACGCACTCAACATTTGATTGATTGCGTTCGCTAGATCGGGAGCGCTATCAACAAGCGTGCCATCGAGATCAAATATAAGTAATTGTTTATCAGAAAAATTCAAAGCGCTATCTCGGGTTTATAGAATTGGTCGGATTATAGCATCAGTGTTTAGGGACAATAAAGTTTGTGACGTTGAATTTTAAAACGATGCAATAGATTTAATTACCAGTACTTTTCTTATCCACTTCCGATCAGTCTTAATTGTTTTGCTTTTAGAAGTAAGAATCACTCTCCCATTTTTACCTCAACATTAACTTGACCTATTATTGGTACTATTAACCAGTCACAAAAGGTGAATTCATGCAAACAATTAGACCAATATTAGCCGACAATACGATCAGTATTAGTGAGTTAAAAAAGAATCCGATGGCTGTTGTCGAACAGTCCGGCGGCTTTCCTGTTGCAGTGCTTAACAGAAATCAGCCAGTATTCTATTGCATTCCTGCGGATGCTTATGAATTGTTAATGGATAAGCTTGAAGATATTGAACTCGCTCAGCAAGTCGAGGAACGTAAAGATCAGCCGGAAATAGAGGTTGATATAAATGACCTATAAGCTTGTTTTCAAGCAAGATGCTGAAAAAGAATGGCGAAAGTTAGATTCTACTATCAAAAAGCAATTTAAGAAAAAATTGATCGAGCGATTAGACAACCCAAGAGTTGAATCGGCTCAATTAAATGGAATGAAAGATTGCTACAAAATAAAGCTACGTAGTGCAGGATATCGGTTAGTTTATCAAGTTCGCGATATGGAGGTTTTAGTGTCGATCGTAGCCGTTGGGAAGCGAGATCGAAATCAAGTACATAACATTGCGGTTAAACGAATTTAGGGATGAATAGCTCAATTGGAAGAATAATTTTCATCTGCCCATGCATCACCCATACAAGACCTAATCCCAAATGAGCACAATAAATCTGAAGGTGCTTTGTGCACATTTCAGTGCTAAGAGCAGAGAAACAAAAAAGCCCATATCATTGAATATGGGCTTGATAGCATCAACGTGAAATTAAGAAGCTTTAAGCTCTATACGGCGGCGATGCAGTACAGGTTCCGTATAACCACTAGGTTGAGTGCGCCCTTCAAACACTAATTCACACGCCGCCTGAAATGCGATGTTGGTATCAAAATTACCAGCCATTGGTTGATAGGTTGAATCACTCGCGTTTTGACCATCAACAATGCCGGCCATCTTGTGTAGCGTTGCTAATACCTGTTCCTTAGTGCAAATATCATGGCGTAGCCAATTAGCAATATGCTGGGCCGAGATGCGCAGCGTGGCACGATCTTCCATTAAGCCGATATTATTAATGTCGGGCACTTTAGAACACCCAATACCCGCATCGACCCAACGCACGACGTAGCCGAGGATACCTTGAGCGTTGTTCTCCAACTCTTGCGCTATCTCTAGCTCACTCCAGTTGGGGTTGGTAGCCACCGGAATAGATAAAATATCATCGATATTGGCTATTTCACGTTGCTTGATTTGTTGCTGCTGGGCAAAAACGTCCACCTGATGATAGTGCATGACATGTAATGATGCCGCCGTTGGCGAAGGAACCCAGGCAGTATTAGCACCTGATTGGGGATGTGCAATCTTCGCTTCAAGCATATTAGCCATCTGATCGGGAATCGCCCACATGCCCTTACCTATTTGTGCCTTACCACTAAGACCACACGCTAAACCGATATCTACATTCCAGTTTTCATAGGCCGCGATCCAAGCGCTTCCTTTCATCTCGCCTTTACGGATCATCGGGCCTGCTTCCATCGATGTATGGATTTCATCACCGGTGCGATCTAAAAACCCGGTATTGATAAAGACTACCCGAGCAGACGCCGCCTTAATGCATTGCTTTAAGTTAACGGTCGTGCGGCGCTCTTCATCCATGATACCCATCTTGATGGTGTGGCGAGGAAGTTGGTAGGCATCTTCAATGGCATTAAACAGATCGTCTGCAAAAGTGACTTCTTCTGGGCCATGCATCTTGGGTTTCACAATATAAATAGAACCGGTTGTCGTATTACTAAACTGACCATTTCCTTTGACATCATGCAACGAAATCAACGAGGTGATCACGCCGTCCAAAATCCCCTCAGGTATTTCAAAACCATCTTTGTCGATAATCGCCTCATTAGTCATTAAGTGACCAACATTACGCACGAACATCAAACTGCGACCTTTAAGGCTTAACGTGTCGCCATTGGCGCCCGTATACTGACGGTCATCATTAAGGCGTCGGGTAAACTCTTTGCCACCTTTACTGATAGTCTCAGTTAAATCGCCTTTCATCAGTCCGAGCCAATTACTATAAACCACGACTTTATCGTCAGCATCGACCGCAGCAATTGAATCCTCACAATCCATAATAGTGGTTAAAGCCGACTCTAAAATGATATCGCTGATATCGGCCCCATCGCTTTGACCAATCACGCTAGTCGCATCGATACTTAACTCGATGTGCAAACCGTTGTTCTTTAATAAAATAGAGGAAGGTGATTGGGGGTCTCCGGTATAGCCAACAAATTGCGCGCTATTAGCTAAACCAGTTAATTCACCATTGCTGAGCGTAACCTGCAGTTTGCCATCAGCAACGGTGTAGCTTGCGCTACCAGTATGACTGCCGCTTGCGAGTGGTGTTGCTTGATTTAAAAAGTCACGGCCAAAGGCAATCACTTTGTTGCCACGAATTGGGTTGTAACCTTTTCCTTTCTCAGCACCCGCTTCTTCACTAATGGCATCGGTACCATAAAGTGCATCGTATAATGAGCCCCAACGCGCATTCGCCGCATTGAGGGCAAAGCGTGAGTTCATCACAGGAACCACTAACTGCGGCCCCGCCATAGTCGCCATCTCGGGATCGACATTAGTGGTGGTGATTTTAAAGTCATCACAAGGCGGCAGTAGATAGTCAATTTCTTGTAGAAATGCTTTATAGTTCGCGAACTCGTAGTCATTATGCTGATGCCAATGATCGATCGACGCTTGAATATCCTCGCGCTTCGCTAATAGCGTACGATTACGCGGTGAAAAGTCATTAATAATCTGTTCGAAAGAGGTCCAGAATTGCGCTTGATTTAAGCCTGTCTGTGGCAGTGCCTGCTGATTAATGAAATCAAATAACCGCTGAGCTACCTGCAATCCACCAATAGTTACTCGTTGTGTCATCTTTGCCTCGCAAATGTTTACCGAATTTATGCACAAAAATATAACATCCAATGATGTTAGATGCATCCATTGTAGCAAACACACAAACTTGACACAACAGACAGGTATAGTTATAACACCCTGTTTTACGGCGATTAATTAAGGTGATAGGAAGATTGCATTTGTTTGGCACATATCAGACATTCATATTTAAAATGGGATTGGTCATTATTATTTACGAAATAAATGTATGAGGTTAAGCACATGACTACTTACAACAGCTGGTAGCAGAATTTCTATACTGTTTCTGGCGCATAAAAAGACCGAGTTAATAGCTTATTGCTGGTCAGTTAAAAGAAAATTTAAATTTTTGAGTGTTTTTTGATGTGCTATCAAGCTTTTCCGTTTTAATGGATGATAGCGCACGCACACCAGATACTTTCTTTGCGTCGCCAAAGAAAAGTATCCAAAAGAAAGGCGACCCGATTATTTAATGCTGATCTTAAATGATAAATTGCCTGCTCAATACCGTATTTGATCCGCATCCCTGCGGCAAATACTAAAAAATCATCCCTGATTTTTTCATTGGTCAATTTAAAATTTAAGGCGATAAATGGCGGGAGCAGCCGCGCTTAAACTGTTGCTACTTATCCTTAACTGACATGCATTCGAGTTAATAGCTCGGTCAAAGAGAGATACATTTTTACCGTACTAAATATTGTTTAATCGAGTTTAATTGAAATGTCACCAACGCCAACTTCGACATCGATAGAATATTGTCCACTACCATTCCAAGTGACATCTTCACTAACCATTGCACGATCAGTGGTAGTGGTTCCGCTATGGCTACGAACAGTTGCAGCGCCGACGCCAGCCTGCCCTTTCGCCGATAAAAACTCGCTAGCGCTAACAACAACACTTGCCTCGCCAACCCCAACATCAAGCTTAAGGTTGCTATTGATATTCCGGACTTGAAGCTCACCGACACCCAGATCAGCATTCAATAGCGTCATTTTTGGTAGTTCAATACGCCACTCTTCACCGTATTCATCGTCATTTAGCGACAGCGTCACTCGATTACCGTCACGCAGAACGACCAACTCAGCCTCTAGTGGCGAATCTTTAAATATTCCCCAGCCTTCTTTTTCGCTAACTTTGACATAAACATGGATCTGATTGTCACTCGATGGCGTGAATTTGACGCTACCGATATGTGCATCGAGGTAAAGTTGCTCGGCGCCGCTGACTGCAATATCTTTTGTGATAACTTTTTCATTTTCACTATGGGCATAAGCCGAACTCATTGCGGCAAATGTTAATGCAGCACCGACGGTCCACTTCAATAATACGTTATCATTTGATTTTATTATACTTTTCATTTATTTCACTCTACAAGTAAGTTTTTTTTCGTGGCATGTACACTTCATTCTTCTTACTGTATAGCGAGAATAATGCCAACGTTAAAGATTTAATAATCACATAAAAATCAACATGATAGGCAAACACCAAAAACAAAAAGACAATAGAAAAACCATTAATTGAGGTTAACTACTATATATTAGTTAGATTAGCCAACCGTTAACACGGCATTTTTTGCCGCCCGTAATACGCCTGCATCGTTAAATGTAGACAGGAGAAAAAATTTACTTTTCTCACCAATGTATATAAAAACATCAACTTAATTTAAATTAATAAAATAATGAAATTTGGGAATGAAAATTGCTTTAGGAATATTAGATTAATTATGACAAACATTTGTCGCTGGAGCATGCCATGTGGAAAGATGAATCAAAAAACTTATTCTCGTACTACTTATTTCAAACAATGCTGTGGGTCGCTATTGCAACGGCCTTAATCCTATTTATGCCAAGTTCGATGATCGTAACCTTTAAACTCACCGCCGTGATGGAGGGATCCGCACACTTCATTGGTATATTGTTTATCTTGAGCTCAACGTATCTTACCATCGACTTCTGTTCTTCGATCATTAAAAATCGTCGTAACCAAAACCGTCAACTGGCACTTGCAGAACAAATCCAAGATCGCATTAAAACTTTAACCAGTGGTGAGCGAGCAGTACTTAGGGAGTTCTACCTGCAACGTCAAACGTCACTGTGGCTGCCGAGTCAAGAATGTGAAGTCAAAAGCTTACTCAGTTCAGGGGTACTTATTGCGGTAGATTTCTACGCAACAAGTCGTCGCAATGAAGAAGGTATTAAAGAAACTGAATTAATCATCTCACATGTAGCGCGCCAACATCTGACGAAAAGTAGGCTTAAGCTACCCCAAGGAAAACCAAACGGCGAAGATATTATCTATTTGAAGCTAGCTCGCCCAAGTTTCCTCACCCCTGTCACCCAATTGAAACGAAGCGCATAATTACTCAGTCTGAAACGGTTATTTAGCCCAACCGGCAAGCGGGTAAATTGATAATAATCGATAACCCGCGCGCGTTATTATTTGCCGAAATAGAAGCGTTCATTTCGTTTAATATACTACGAGAAATACTCAAGCCAATGCCTAATCCGGTTTGCTTGGTTGTGTAATAAGGAACAAATAGCTTCTCTAATAAGTGTTCTTTTACACCCATTCCATTATCTTCAATATGAATTTCCACTTTATCATCGATGGAGAAAGCGCTTATTTCAATTGATTTATTGTCCCGCTTACTTATTATTAACGACTCTAGTGAATTTTTGACCACACTAAGTAATACCTGCTCGATATGTTTTTCATCGGCAAAGGCCATCACCGAATGTGCCAACGTTTTATGCTTGACCTCTATGTTCGCCTCGTCAAAATTATGCGACAGTAAATCCAACACTTTTGTAATCGAGTCAGTAATATTTAAGGACACGCATTGTGGCTTCTTATATTTGAACAAGTCATTACTACGATTAATAACCTCTAGCGCACGATGAATGTATTGCGCCATATCCTCCAAGCCATTATTAACCGCCAACCGATTATAAGGAATGGTATTAACATCATGATGAAGCTTTTCACAACACGTCTTTAAGTTAAATAAGGGTTTACGTACCTCGACCCGTAAGCCAAGCGCGAATTCATTGAGCCCTATATTCCGCTCTAGTTCGATTAATTGCTCTTTTTGTTCAATGATTTTATGATGTAGTTGTTCTTTTTGTCTAATCTCATTATTCACTTTACACTGTTCAAAGAAGATCCTTTGTTGCAGGTTATTTAGCGATTCGACGACCAAGTCAAGTTCATCTTTATTTTCTCTAGGTGAACGTTCGAGCGTAAAACGAATTGGCTTTTTCCCCTGGTTGTAGTTCGTTAGTTCGTCCGAGATACGTAATAAATGACGCGAAATCAATAGTTCGAAAAGAAAGAACATGAAGATAACGACAAACATCGTCTTTGAGATATTAGTGGCGAGAATGAGCGCGGCGTACTCTAGTAAATAAACATACCGTTCATCCATGCTGCCATAAACCGTTAGCTCCCCCATAACCTGGGTCATGCCATGATTGGCGTAATAAACGCTGAACTTGTTGGTTTGGGTATATTCCGCCGTCACTTCACCGACACTAAATTGGACGTTATCCGCTAATGCCAAATGCACACGCTGTACTGTAGGTAGGTTTTTAATCCCCTGGAGCTGTGAATAAATTTGAGAATCATCGTAGGCCCAAATACTATTGCCTAAGCTATCGAGTAGGCTATGTTCGATGATTTGTTCAAAGTGCGCATATTTCTGTATTTCCCGCAGTGACTCACGTTCCACCTGAATTAAGGTGAATACCAGCGCGATAAACGAACTAAAAATTAATGTATAAAAGATAAAACGGCGACCAATCACACTTTCTTGAAAAGTAAACCTAAACATAAACCATCTATAAAACAGAGTATTGAAAGACAGATACTACCCAACAAATGCGTAAGCGCAAAGCATAGTCTGCAACTTTTTTCGTACTATCAGTAATATCCTCCAACAATTTATTCTTCTTAACATCTTCGACGATGCATAAAGTGGCTGTATACGTTATAATCAGCGGTCTTTTAAATCATCTAGGATCCATCAATGCAACGTTTTGTCCCTGTTCTACGTAATGATAATGTCGATTTAGAACTTATCTCTTTGTTAAACACCCTAATGGCCGCCTGTAAAGAAATTTCCTTTCGTCTTCATCAAGGTGAATTAGCGGGTATTTTAGGTTCAACGCTTGATGAGAATATCCAGGGTGAAACCCAAAAGAAGCTTGATGTCATCTCTAATCAGTTGATTAAAGACATTTTGCTTGAGTCTGGCCTTGTGCGAGCAATCGCTTCAGAAGAAGAAGATACTATAGTTGCCGGCTCACCGTCGGGTCGTTATCTAGTGTGTTTTGATCCGCTAGATGGTTCTTCGAATATCGATATTAATAGCCTCGTCGGCACCATATTCTCGATTATGGAAGTGCCACAAGGCATGGAAGGCGCCAACGAGCAGATGTTCTTACAGCCTGGAACAGCTCAAGTCGCTGCCGGTTACGTATTGTACGGCCCATCGACTCAGCTTGCCTTAACCACTGGTGATGGCGTTAGATTGTATACCTTAGATAACACCATTGGTGAGTTCCTGTTGACCAATGAAAGAATGACAATTAGCGAAGATACCCAAGAGTTTGCCGTTAATATGTCTAACCAACGCTTCTGGGAGCCTGCGATGCAGGCATATATTAGCGATCTTCTGGCGGGAGAAACAGGCCCTCGAAATAAAGACTTCAACATGCGTTGGATTGCCGCGATGGTCGGTGATGTACATCGCGTACTGACTCGTGGCGGTCTTTTCACGTACCCTACTGATAATAAAACCCCCAACAAGCCATACAAATTGCGTTTAATGTATGAAGCTAACCCAATGGGATTCCTCGTTGAGCAAGCTGGCGGTATCGCGTCGACAGGTTATGAGCGAATCATGGAAATAGAGCCGAGCGAAATACATCAACGTGTTGCTGTAGTCTTAGGATCTAAAAATGAAGTTAACGCCTGCCTTGGCTACCACAACAAGTAGAGCCTATACCCGTGCCACTTGAAGATGCAGGTTTCACGCATTTCCAGGTAGCACGGGTATATAAGCAAAACCGCCAATAGGACCTTTTCTGTTGGCGGTATAATATTTAGCAATAAAATAGCAATTAAAGAGAATAGATATGGCAATTTATGCAGTGGGACACAAAGTACCCGATTCAGACTCAATCGTTGGCGCCATCGCGCTAGCGTACTTAAAGAACCAAATCGGCGAAGAAGTGATCCCTGCCCGCTTAGGCGAACCTTCTCCTGAAACACAATTTATCTTGGATAAATTCGGCGTACCGGCACCTGTATTAAAGATGAGCTATGCAGGCGACAGCTTGTACATTGTCGATCACTCCGACATCGCTCTAGCGCCCGACGATATTAGCGAAGCGACTATCTTAGGTATTGTCGATCATCACAAACTGGGTGATCTTACCTCTGATACGCCATTAGAATGCTGGATCCGTCCAGTAGGCTGTAGCAACACAGTGATCAAAATGATGTATGACTTTCATCAGGTAGAAATACCGAAAGATATCGCTGGCATGATGTTATGTGCGATTTTGAGTGACACCGTCATCTTTAAATCACCAACCTGTACTACCGCCGATATTCGCTGCGTAGAAGTACTAGCGGAGATTGCCGGAATCGAAGACTTCAAGGCGCTTGGCATGGAAATGTTTGAAGTTAAATCTGCGGTTCTAAACACGCCGATGCGCGATCTTGTAATGCGTGACTTTAAAAACTTCAACATGAATGGCACTAAGATTGGTATCGGCCAACTAGAAGTCATTGATCTTGCCATTTTTGACGAAATGAAAGCTGAACTTGCGGCTGATTTAGCCAAACTCAAGCAAGAAGAAGGTCAGCACAGCGTGATGCTGTTACTTACCGATATCATGGCTGAAGGTTCAGAAATGATCGTTATTAGTGATGATGCAGAGCTCGCCCAAAAAGCTTTCGCTAAAACACCAGTCGACGGAAAAATTTGGTTAGACGGCGTCCTTAGTCGTAAAAAACAAGTAGTGCCTCCTCTACAGAAAGCATTCGCTTAATTTTCACCAGCTAGAAACCTGATCAGTAAAGCCTGCCGATAAAAGCAGGCTTTTTACTTTGTGTGTCTTAATAAGGCGAGCTTAGCATTATAGCGTTTACGGTCTTTATAATCGGCACTACGTTGGTGGGCAATTTTCAAGTTTTTCACCGCGTTATCTTTATTTCCCATCGCCAAGTAAGTCCTATATAACCCAAAATAAAACGCATCAACGACGGGGGATAATTTAACCGCCTTTCGATACAGCGACAACGCCCGTGAATAGTCTTGTTGGGAATATGCCAAATCCGCCTTATCGAAATAACGATAAGGGTTTTTGAGTTGCGCTAAGTCGACCTGTCGCTGATAATCAAACAATTCCTGATAGCGCCCCTGCCGCTCTAGTAGCAACGCATAATTTGTAACCACATTAATATTATTCTCATTGAGCACCATCGCCTGTTTATACGCGCCCTCAGCAAGATCTAACAAATCGTTACGTCTATACAACACCCCTAAACTATTCCACGCAGTGCTATAACCAGGTTCGACCTCAAGCGCTTGTCGCAACAACCAATACGCGTTATCCCAATGCTGGACAACCATAGCGTCAGCAGCGAGATTAACGTAGTACATCGCCTTGAGACGGCGCTCTGAAATAACACGCTTGGAGAGGTGTCGACGTGTCGCCAAGTTAAGAAAGTCTAAGGTGATATAAGGAGCCCTGAAAAACTCAAAGGTATTGCCATCACTGACACCACGGTCGTTTTTAAGCTGGATATTAACGTGGCCGTTGATGAGATACAGTCCACCATCACGATCCCACATGGGTGCGTTTTTTATATCTTGCACCTTAAATTCAATGTCAAAATGTTTAGCGATTGCGGCGGTCATAATGACCATCGATAAACAGTTCCCCTGCCCCATCGCCAACGTCTGCGTGGCAGTGCGGGTATAACTATTGTCATAATCGAAGGAAGCGTAATCACGTTTGAGTACTTTGTTAATAATTTGCTCGGTCACTGATTTTTTTCGATCATTGACAATCAATCGATCGAGCCAGTCCTGTTGCTGCGCAGTCAATGTAAAGATGTTACTTGGTTGTAGTAAATTATCGGGCTTGGCGAACTGATTATCTGCAAATAAATTATCATCGACGATGTGAGCAATCTGGTTATTACTGGCACACCCACCGAGTACAGCAATCAATATAATGATACTGAGAAAACATCTTGGAAATAAATTATGCATGACACTTACTCCTATGTTTAATATTTATACTACGCTTAATTAAGGAGTTTTGCCAAATATCACCATAGTACGAGTTGTCATCGTGCGTGATTTCAAGGGCACAACAAGTTGTTAAGCAAGTAACCATTGAGGTCAATATGAAAATTCTACGTGTCGTATTTTGGTTTTTAATTCTGCTATTTGTTGCAGGGGTATTTCTACCACAACACTACTCGGTCACCCGTAGCGTCACTCTAAATGGTTCAGGTGCGCAAGTTCATCAACTGACTAACGACTTGAATCAATGGCCAACGTGGAGTCCGTGGATTGAGCTTGAGCCGACTATAAATGTCACTATTGGTGATGAAAGCGAAGGGGTTGGTGCGAACCAATCATGGACTGATAGCAGCGGTGGCGGACGATTATTATTTATCCAAAGCTCTCCCGCTCAGGCAATTAGTTACAATATCTGGTTTGCTGATAGTGCAATCCCCGCAACCGCGACTATGACCTACACCACCTTAAATGCAACACAAACGAAGGTCAATTGGAGTATCGAAGGCGAGATGCAAATGCCAGTGATAGGCTTTTACATGGCGTTAGTCATGGATAAACTAATTGGCCCAGCCTTTGAGCTAGGCCTCAAAAACATTAAAACAGAAGTTGAGAAAAACCCACAACCTACTGGTTAGAGTGTGTTTTTCCAATCAAGACTAGGATGAGCAACAATAAATAATGGATTAAGCAGTGATTCTTTATTGTTATAGTCCAAGGCGTCGCCATTAAATAGACTCACGGTTGCCCCAGCACACTGTGCGATACATTGACCGGCACCAGTATCCCATTCCATCGTTGGCCCAAGTCGTGGATAAACAGTCGCTAGCCCTTGAGCCACCAGACAAAATTTAAGTGAACTACCGGTCGGGACTATTTCAGCGTCATCAAATTGAGCGACAAATTCCGCCATTTCAGGGCTAGGGTGAGAACGACTGCCGACGACCTTAACCGGCTGCTGCACATCACTGTTGAGCTTGAGCGTCTGTGGCGTTTGACCATTTTCACTAACGAAACAACCCAGCGTGGTACTCGCGTAGTACATTTTATCTAACGCGGGTGCATAGACGACTGCTAAGGTAGGTTGATGATTCTCTATCAATGCAATATTTACCGTGAACTCACCGTTTTGCTTAATAAACTCTTTGGTCCCATCAAGCGGATCCACTAACCAATAGGTAGACCACTGCTGACGTTCTTGCCAGCTGATTGCCGTCGACTCTTCCGATAACACTGGAATATCAGGGGTTAGCAATGCTAATCCAGCGGCAATAACCTCATGTGATGCCAGATCGGCGACGGTTAACGGACTGTCGTCTTTCTTGGTCCAGGTTTGGGTTTCACCCTGACGATAGAACGACATTATCGACTCACCTGCATCGCGTGCGAGTTTAACAATTGCGTTTAAATCAATCTGACTCATCGGATGTAACCTCCGGCTCGCAAGAAGCTTTGTAGCTGCTCAACACACTCTTCAATACTGTATTGCTCTGTTTGCAACACGATTTCTGGGTGTTGTGGTGCCTGATATTCCGAATCAATCCCGGTGAAGTTGCTGATTTCGCCAGCACGTGCCTTCTTATATAAGCCTTTAGGATCGCGTGCTTCACAGGCCGCTAAACTAGTGGCCAGGTGTACTTCGATAAATTGCGCTTCCCCTAGCATCTCACGTACCTGATCACGCTCTTTGGTAAAAGGCGAAATAAAGGCACTTAGCACGATAAGACCGGCATCGACCATCAACTTAGCGACTTCACCGACGCGGCGAATATTCTCTTGGCGATCTTGGTCGCTAAAGCCTAAATCACCACATAAACCGTGGCGTACGTTATCGCCATCGAGTAAATAAGTGTGGCTGCCCGCCTGATACAAGGCATGTTCTAGTGCGCCCGCCACGGTGGACTTTCCCGAACCACTTAAGCCAGTAAACCATAGTACACAGGGCTGCTGCTGCTTTTGGTCGCTACGTTGCACACTATCAATTGCGTGCTGATGCCAAACAATGTTTTGATCACTCATAATTAAACTCTTAAATTTTTAAAATACTACCCGTGTAAAAGGAAACACCAGTGGGATCATATAGATGACTACCGCAGAATAAACGAGAGACAGTGGAATGCCAATACTGAGATAATCACGGAAACGATAATTGCCCGCGCTATAAACCATCAAGTTAGTTTGGTAACCATAAGGGGATATAAAGCTCGCACTCGCGCCGAAAATAACCGCCATAATAAACGGCCGCGGATCAACGCCATAACCCACTGCCAAACTATAGGCGATGGGAAACGTTAATGCGGCAGCGGCATTATTGGTGATTAATTCTGTTAACAGTAACGTAAACAAATAAATAGCAACGAAGGCACCGAACACTCCCCACTCGCCAAATAAGCTGAGTAAGCCTTGTCCCAACAACTCAGCTACTCCGTTATCAACCATGATATGTGCCAGGCCTAACGCTGAACCGACGATAAGGGTTAGTTCAACCGGGAATCTTCGTTTTATTTCTTCGATGGATATCACGCCGTAAACGAGGTAGCCAATCAATAACACCAGTAAGCCTTTCGTCAGACCCACCATATCCGTTAATGCGAGAACCAACACTGCTAAGAAGCTTACCAAGACGAAGCGAGACTGAGTTTTGTCTAGCTTGGCGCTGACACTTGATTCATTGATGGTGACAAATTCACGCACCATATTGCGATGCTGATGAAAACTTTTACCCGGTACCAACATCAATGTGTCGCCGGCGCGTAATTTAATCTGTCCTAGGCCGCCACTTAACTGTTCGTGACCACGACGTATAGCGACCACAGCGGCATCGAAGTTTTGCCTAAACTCACACTCTTTAAGGGTCTTTCCTTTGATTGAAGCGGAATGACTAATCACAACCTCAACCAACGCCTGTCCTTTAAGGTGCGATTTTGCAAACCACTCTAAACCTTCCATTTCTTGCAAAATATGTAGGCTTTCAGTGTCGCCAGCAAACATTAAGCGGTCACCAGCTTTGAGCTGTTCGGTGGGGCAAACCGGTCGAATAAGTTCCCCGCTTCGCCCAATTTCGACGAGGTACAAACGCTGCAATGCCCGTAAGCGATTTTCTTCTACGGTCTTACCAACCATCTTCGAGTCATCACTAACTACCGCTTCAAGTAAATAAGGCAGCTCTGTATCTTTATTCGCAAAGCGATCCGGTAGACGGTAGCTAAAAATGGTGATCACGACAATGCCTGAAACAACGACCGCGATGCCGATGATAGTAAAATCGAAAAAGCCAATTGGCTCTAATCCGGCGTTCACGACAAAGCCATTCACAATCAGGTTAGTCGAGGTGCCAATTAAAGTCAGTGTGCCCCCTAAAATAGCGGCATAAGATAGCGGCAACAATAGCTTAGATGGCGAGTGGTATTGATTACGTTTTAATACCCCAATCAATGAGGCTACCACCGCAGAGTTGTTCGTGATCGATGATAAGAAGGCGGTTGATAATCCTAATTTCATCATCACTAGCGGAAAATTCTCTTTGTTGAGATGGCGTCCGATCGACTGCAGAAAATAAGTTTTTTCCATCGCCAGCGAGGCAAGTAACAGCAGGATAAGCGTCAGCAGTGAAGTGTTGGTGAAATTACTCATCATCGACTCTAAGCTGATCCAGCCTAGTAGATAACTAAACGCTATCGCGCCGATGAAGAGAATAGCTGGTCGGATCTTGTTGGTGATTAACAAGCCGACCAGCACCGCCAGCATCAACATGACACCTGCTGACTGCGATATCACTTTATTTCCCCTTCAGCGCACTAATATCAAGTGCTTGCCAGTGTGGGAAATGCTTACGTACCAGCGAATTAAACTCAAGTTCAAATTCACTAAATTCGTGCTCAGCTTGCTCGGTAGCTACAGCACCTTCAATCATGCCTGCCGCAACAGTGACATTGGTTAGGCGATCGATAAGGATAAAACCACCGGTGTCGCGCACGTCATTGTAAAGATCAAACGCGAGGCGTTCTGCAAAGTGAAGTTCTACTTGCCCGACTTCGTTGAGGGCTAGGCTCGTTGCTTCCTCTTTAATTAATGTATTAACATTAATTAAATGATTTAACTGACTGACACTGACCTGCGTTTTCTTGCTCGCAATCTTTAAGTCGTATTGACGATTGAGCTCAAGCGGTTGCTCGCCCATCCACACCAGTTTAGCACTAGCGCCCTGACTGACTAATGGTAGCGTGCCAGTGACAATCATATCACCACGACTTACGTCCACTTCATCATTAAGCGTTAGTGTAATAGCTTGACCTTTAGATGCACTTTCGAGCTCACCTTCGAATGTCACTATTGATTTAATTGAACTGGTTTTTCCAGAAGGTAATACCGTAATATTATCGCCAACAGAGACCGAGCCCGCAGATAGCGTGCCACAGAACCCACGAAAATCTAGGTTAGGTCGATTAACATATTGCACAGGTAAACGGGCGCCATTGTCACTAACATCGTTGGTTAGCTGTACCGTTTCGAGTCGCTCTAACAGCGTCGGCCCTTGATACCAATCCATATGCTCACTGCGGTTAACCACGTTATCACCATTAAGCGCCGACATTGGCACAAATTGGATATCACGCTCGCCTAAGCCCTCAACAAACGCTTGATAATCTTGCTTAATATTGTCGTAAGTTGACTGGCTATGTTCCACCAGATCCATCTTATTAATCGCCACAATAAAGTGCTTAATACCGAGTAATGAAGCAATAAAACTATGACGCTTGGTCTGAACTTGCACGCCATAACGCGCATCGATAAGGATAACCGCTAAGTCACAGGTTGAAGCACCTGTCGCCATATTACGAGTATATTGCTCATGCCCCGGAGTATCGGCAATAATAAACTTGCGCTTACTGGTCGAGAAATATCGATACGCCACATCGATGGTGATCCCCTGCTCACGCTCAGCAACGAGTCCGTCCACCAGCAGTGCTAAATCAATTTGATCGCCGGTGGTACCCATCTTCGCGCTATCATTCTTAAGTGCGGCAAGCTGATCTTCATAGATTTGCGCGCTGTCATGAAGCAAACGTCCAATTAAGGTACTCTTGCCATCATCGACACTTCCGCAAGTCAATAATCTTAATAGAGATTTATGTTGTTGTAATTCGAGGTAGCTTTCTACCCCGATATCGTTAATTTGTTGTGCAATATTTGAATTCATGAGTGCTTCCTAGAAATAACCTTGACGCTTTTTAAGTTCCATCGAACCAGACGAATCGCTATCGATGACTCGGCCTTGACGCTCAGATGAACGTGCCAGCAGCATTTCTTCAATGATTTTAGGTAGAGTATCGGCTTGTGAGTCAACAGCACCGGTCAGTGGATAACATCCCAATGTTCTAAACCGTACCATTTCATGAACCACTTCCTCGTCTTCAGCAATTGGCATCCGATCATCATCGACCATGATCTTAACACCATCGCGCTCGACTACAGGGCGTTTAGCCGCCAAATAAAGTGGCACAATGTCGATATTCTCTAGATAAATGTATTGCCAAATATCGAGTTCGGTCCAGTTTGACAATGGGAATACACGAATACTTTCCCCTTTATTCACTTGACCGTTGTAGGTATGCCACAATTCAGGACGTTGATTCTTTGGATCCCAGCGATGTAAGTTGTCACGAAAAGAATATACGCGCTCTTTCGCACGAGATTTCTCTTCATCACGACGCGCTCCACCAAAAGCGGCATCGAAGCCATATTTGTTGAGTGCTTGCTTTAAGCCATCGGTTTTCATGATATCCGTATGCTTAGCGCTTCCGTGGACAAATGGGCTGATCCCCATATCAATCCCTTCTTGGTTTTGATGAACTAACAAGTCAAAACCATGCTTTTTTGCTTGTTGATCACGAAACTCAATCATTTCTTTGAATTTCCAATTCGTGTCAACGTGTAACAATGGGAACGGGAGCTTCGCAGGCGCAAATGCCTTGCGTGCTAAGTGCAACATGACGGCACTATCTTTACCGACAGAGTAGAGCATGACAGGATTATCAAATTCTGCAGCAACCTCACGAATAATATGAATACTCTCAGCTTCTAGCTGCTGTAAGTGCGTTAGATTTACTTGGGTCATAACACGATTCCAAAAATATTCAGCAACCACGGTCACTGGGTTAAAATGATGATAGAGTCAATATACACCCACCAGCTTATTTCTAATAATAATAGATAATTTGTTTTTATAACATTAAAGAATATAAGAAATTGATAATTCGGATAGGGAACTGATGAAAAACAGGAGGGATATAAGCTTAAAATATGCGCCTATGACATTAGATCTAACGATGAATTAGCATCATAGGCTTATTTATGTATCCTGATAGCGATCTCGTATCGCGATGAATTGATCGAGGTTATTCATAAACAATGCCATCAGGCGAGGATCAAAATGTTTACCTGTTTCACGTTTGAACAAATCCAGTATCTTATCCAATGGCCACGCCTTCTTATAGCAACGTTCACTACCCAGCGCGTCAAAGACGTCTGCGATAGCCGTTATTCTGCCATAAAGATGAATATCACTCTTCGCTAACCCTTGAGGGTAGCCACTTCCATCCCACTTTTCATGATGATGAAGGGCAATGGTAGCCGCAACATCGAGCAGCACCAAGCCAGCGCCGTTCAAAATGTTGTAGCCTTTTAGGGCATGAGTTTTCATCTCTTCCCACTCTTCCCCTTCTAGCTTGCCCGGCTTATTCAAGACGGCGTCAGGAATCGCTATTTTACCAATATCATGCAAGGGAGAAGCGCTCTTAATCAGTTCCACTTCACTCTCTTGTAGGCCAACGAGTTCAGCTAGCAATGCCGAGTAAAATGCCACACGCTTAACGTGGTAGCCCGTTTCATTCGACCGTGACTCCACCACTTCTCCAAGACGATAGATAAGCTCTTTCTGACTATTATCAATCACTTCATGTAAGTAGATATTATCGATAATAGAAATCAGGTTTTCGGTGAAAATATTAAGAATATTACGATCGATACCATTGATACGGCTCTGTACTTCACCGTAAAAAATCAAACTCATTTTTTGACCGGTACAATACATTACAAATTGATTATCTTGATATATGTTCTGCTGTGTTTCAATTGCCTGTTCTAACAACTCGCGCTTTACCTCAGGCAAATCAGCAAGCTCAGTAATTTTTTCAAACTCATCCGTTTCGTGCACTAAGAAACACTTCAATTCCTTTGAACTGCTGTAATATGAATAGGCTACAGTCGACCCGTTGTGCTCTGAATCCGTGTTGATATGTAACAGCTCTTTAATTTGCGTTAGGGTCAAGTTAACAAACGCTTTAAGACTGGAAAACGAAGAGATCCCGCGTGAAGCGACGATTAATCGCTCTAATGCCGTTTTACTCCGCATGATGGTATTAATATCTTTATATGCACGCAGGTTCGAATAGAGAATGGTATAAAGCTTTGCCGCGGTTAGCTCCGTTTTATTTTTATAATCATTGATATCATAGGCGCGAATAACCTGATGCTCTGGCACGTGACCACTTTGGCCTGTTCGTAAGACAATTCTCACCGCATGATTTTTAAGATCTTTACGAATATAAGCGACCAATTCCAAACCAGCCAAATCAGTTTCCATTACCACATCAAGTAAGATCAGTGCAATGTCTTGGTGATTGACTAAAATTTTCTTAGCTTCTTTGGCACTATAAGCATGTAGGAGTTCCAAACCACGATCCTGAAACTCGAACGAGCCCAGCGCTAACGTTGTCACCGAATGAACATCTTCTTCGTCATCCACAACTAGAACTCGCCAAGGGTCTCTTTTCACTTTTTCTTGTGCTTGTGCATCTTCAGAAAATAGAAACATATCGTTCATGAATAGCCTCCCTATCCCTGTATAATATCGATGACCGATTGAATGTTGCTATCGGCAAAGAAAATTATTTCATCAAGTTGTGTTTGATCAATATCTACTAATGTTGACTCTTGTTCGTTCAATATATTTTCTAACTCCATCGGTTCTATTTTTGATAATGCTGCGTCGGCGATTTTTTTAGCGACATGAAGTGACAAACTACTTGGATTGTCATCGCTAAATGAGTGTTGGTCTTCAATTATCTGTGTCAAGCCCGGCGGGAAGTTCCAGTGCCGTAATAAGCCAGTGGTTACATCACTAAAGTAAAAACCTAACTTTTGTTTTTCAAAACGTGATGAACGCCGTTCAATGCCGATGTAATTGGATAAGTTGATACGTAAATAAGGCATCCGCTCAAGCACGATTAACAGGCCAAGGTTATGCAGTATCCCGACAACAAATAATGATCCTTGCCGCTGCTTAAAGCATTGCTTATATATTTGCTGCGCAACGACCGCGGTGTAAACGCTGTGATACCAATAATCTTTGAGATTAATTCGACTTTCACCAACGCCCTTAAAAATAAGTGCCGCAGCAGTCGCCACCGCAATATTACACAGCTCATCAGTACCTATTATTTGTATTGCTTGATCGATTGAAGAGACCTGTGCTTTACGACGATACAGTGCGCTATTAGCTAATTTTAAAATACGAACACATAACGCCGGATCATAACTAACTACCAGTGCAATGTCTTCAACAGAACAATTGTCTTTGACAACTAGTTCATTAAGCGATAAACAAATATCCGGTATCGTAAATAACTTATTAGCATTGGCGATAAATTCTTTTAACTCAAGCATTACTAAGTCACCTTAGTTTTATTTAACAGATGCATCCTTGGCCAATTAAAAGTGTAGCAGAGAGCTAATTTTTTGCGTGGTTATTAAGCAGATAAAACGATTAAACGATGTGTTTTTGTGATCCCAAGAACAGGAAAGCACACAATAAAAAGGCCAATAGTAATATCGACCCTAAATTTAACTGATGTAGTAAATCGTTTTATATTTCGAAATGCAAGCCGCACTCACGTTTGAGCCCATTGAAACGAGTGTCTTCCTCACTCATCCCAGGTTCCAACTTCTTGGTAGTATGAACATCGCCAAGACTTACATAGCCTTCTTCCCACAGTGGGTGATAAGGTAAATCAAACTCGGTTAAATACTCGTGTACCTGCTTATTATTCAAATCAATGATCGGCAAAAATTTATAACGAGTACCGCGAATCTCTAAAATTGGTAATCCTTCGCGACTCGATGCTTGCGCGCTGCGTAAGCCCGAATACCAAGTACCTACAGCTAACTCGTTGAGCGCTCGCTGCATCGGCTCAACTTTGTTGCGTTTGTTATAAGCATCGATGCCATCGATACCCTGCTCCCACTCTTTGCCAAAGCGTGCATGCTGCCACGCTGGACTCATTGCGCTTTGATAAACCTTAAGGTTTAAACTAAAACGCTGGGTCAACAAATCGATAAACTGATACGTCTTGTCAAATAAGTGGCCGGTATCAGTCAAGATAACTGGAATATCGGCCTGCTCAGTGCTCAGTAAATGCAACATCACCGCTGATTGAATACCAAAACTGGACGACAACGCATGCGTTCCTGGCAAGTTGTTAAGTGCCCACTGCACTCGCTGAACAGGTTTAAGTGCTGTCAACGCTAGGTTTACCTTGGCTAAGACCGCTTCTTGATCGGATTTAGGCGCATCGAGTAATGCGTTAAAATCCACATCGATATCAATATTAAGCTTAACCATGAAAATCCCTCGCACTACTAATAACCGCTTTAACCTCGCCGGTGCGTACTAAGAAATCACCGAAGTTTTCATCCGCTTGACGCGAAGCGCTAAAGCGTTCGAAACGAGCATCTAAGTCGGCCAAAATCTCGGATTCATTACCGTTCTCCAATACCATTTTACTCAGGCGAGTACCATCAAACGCAGCACCAAGGTATAAATTGTAGCGGCCTGGGCCCTTGCCTACTAAACCAATTTCTGCGGCAAATGGGCGAGCACAACCATTAGGACACCCGGTCATTCGCATCACGATAGGTTGTTCACCGATGCCATACTTAGTCAACAGCTCATCGACCTTATCGGTGAACTCTGGGAAATAGCGTTCAGCTTCCGCCATGCCCAAGGCACAGGTCGGTAAGGAAACACAAGCAATTGAATGCTTACGCAGCGGCGTCAATCGCTCACCTAAGATGCCATATTGGCGGGCAATAGCTTCTATCTGTTCTTTGTCCGACTCAGCAACGTTGGCGACAATCATATTTTGGTTTGAGGTCATTCTAAAGTCACCAGTATGGACTTTAGCTAGCTCTCTAAACCCAGTTTGGATTTCCTTGCCTGGAACATCTTTGATGCGGCCACACTCGATGTATAGTGTTAAATGCCACTTGTTGTCTGTCCCTTTAACCCAACCGAAACGGTCACCACGGGTGGTAAACTCAATAGCGCGTGGCCCAGCAATAGTTACGCCACTGCGTTCTGCGACTTCCGCGCGAAATTTATCGATACCATGCTTTTGTACGGTGTACTTAATACGTGCATGCTTTCGCGACTCACGATTACCCCAATCACGTTGGGTAGTGATCACCGCTTTTGCCACCTCAATGGTGTCTTCTAGTGCAACAAAACCTAATTCGTCGGCTAAACGCGGATAAGTGTCGGTATCACCGTGTGTCGATCCCATACCGCCGCCAACAGTGACATTAAAGCCAACTAGTTTGCCATTTTCACTGATCGCGATAAAGCCAAGACAGTTCGTGTAAACATCCACGTCATTATGTGGCGGTACGGCTACTGCAATTTTAAACTTACGAGGTAAGTAAGTTTCGCCATACATCGGCTCTTCTTCTTTACCGGTAACTTTCTCGCCATCGAGCCAGATTTCAGCATAGGCATTAGTGCGTGGTAACAATTGCTCAGATAATTGCTTTGACCATTCGTACGTTTCGCTGTGCAAGTGTGATTCCACCGGATTAGGGTTACACATTACATTACGGTTCACGTCACCACAGGCCGCAATTGAATCAAGCGACGACAGATCGAGTGCTTGGATCAATGGCTTAAGATTACGCTTTAAAATGCCGTGATATTGAAACGTCTGACGCGTCGTTAAACGAATACTGCCATTCATGGTTAATTCACTGGCAATCTTATCGATATCAATCCACTGGGCCGGCGTACAAACACCACCCGGGACGCGAGCACGCAACATGAAGCTATGGAGCGGCTCAAGTTTTTGCGCCTGACGCTCTGCGCGTAAATCACGGTCATCTTGTTGATAGAACCCGTGGAATTTAGACAACTGCGTGTCATCGACATAGAGCGCACCTGTGATATGGTTTTGCAACCCTTCTTCGATAGTGCCGCGCAACAGGTTACTGTCAGCTTTTATGTATTCATTGGCATGAAGTTTAACGTCAGTCATTAGTAAACATCCTTCTGGTAACGCTTAGCGTCGCGCAGCGTGGTTAAATATTCTTGAGCCTGTTGCTCGGTTTTGTTGCCGTGTTCGATAATTAAATCGATAAACGCTTGATGCACGTCTTTGGCCATCTTGTTGCCATCACCACAGATATAGAGTGAAGCACCGCTTTCAAGCCATTGATATAAGTCACGGCCTTGCTCTTTAATTCGGTCTTGAACATACACCTTGTGTGCTTGGTCACGTGAGAACGCTAGATCGATTCGATTAAGCACGCCACGATCTTTAAAGTCTTGTAACTCCGTTTGATATAAGAAGTCATCAGTAAAGTTTTGGTTACCGAAGAACAACCAGTTCTCACCGCTTGCCTCACTGTTATCACGTTCTTGCAAGAAAGCTCTAAAGGGGGCGATACCAGTACCAGGACCGACCATAATGACGTTGTTATCAGCACTTGGTAGGCGGAAGTTGTCATTGTGTTCAACATAGACTCGCACACTGCTGTCTTCTTCTAAGCGATGCGCGAGGAAGCTTGACGCTGCGCCCTGATGTGGTTTATCAAACGCATTGTACTGGACGACTGCAACCGTTAAGTGCACTTCTTCTTCGACCTCACTCATTGCCGACGCAATCGAATAAAGGCGTGGTGTTAGCTTACGCAATGCACCAACAAGCTGCTCGCTGGTTAACGCCCCAGGATATTGACGAATGACATCAATCACCTGACGATCTTCAATAAAGTCACGAACCGCCGCCTTATCATCTGCAAGACTGATCAGTTCAGCTTGCTCGGTTGCGGCGCCATAGGCGCTAACAAAGCCAGGATGAAGTTGAGTCAACTCAAAGTGCTCAGCAAGCGCAAGGCTTAGTAACACTTGCTCACCAGCAACATCAATTGATTGCTCACCATCTAGCGAGACCAAACTTAGCAGCTCACTAACTAACGCAGGATCATTATCAAACCAAATCCCTAACGCATCACCCGGCTGATAGGTAATACCCGATTCTTCTAAAGATATTTCGATATGGCGAACATCTTTGTTTGCATCGCGCGCGGTTATCTTAGGATTAGCTAATAAGGTCGCCTTATAAGGATTCTTCTTGGAGTATTGAGACTCACCGTCAAACGTTGTCGCCGCAACACCCGAAGTTGCTGGAGCACTCGCACTTAGCGTTTCTTTGATGATGGGTAATACTTGTTCTTGCCAAGCAACCGCGTCATCTTCGTAATCGACGTCACAGTCTTTACGCGGAACAAGTGATTGTGCGCCAAGTGCCGCGAAGCGCTGGTCAAAATCAATCGCGGTTTGGCAGAAAAATTCATAGCTGGTGTCGCCCAGGCCTAATACCGCATAACTTACGCCATCAAGCTTTGGGGCTCGTTTACTGGCAAGGAATTCATGGAGTTGTATCGAGTCATCAGGCGGCTCACCCTCACCATTAGTACTGACCACGATCAGCATGTGAGTTTCAGTCTTGAGTTGCTTAGTCTTATAGTTGCCCATGGAAACCAAATTAACTTCAATGCCCTGTGCAGTCGCCGCGGCAGCTACTTCGCTAGCCACCCCTTTCGCATTACCGGTTTGAGAGCCGTATAATACAGTCAATTTGCCACCTGAAGATGCGGCAGCGGCCACAACGCCTCCGGCACTTTGGCTAATACCAGCTAAGTAACCGCTAACCCAAGAGAGCTCAACGGCGGTCATAGACGCCGTTAACTGTTTAAGTGAATCTACCTGCTGTGATGACAGCGGGCTTGTTAATGAATTTAATTGTTGTATTAGCATGTCTGTTATCCGATACACGACGCCCTATTGCGAATGAGACCATCATATCGCCGCCATTAGATAACATAAAAGAATAAAAAACCATTTTTTATAGCGATTAGGAATAAGTGAGGTTTTAGCTTCGATACTTGCGCTCATGGCGACTTGATACTAGGCGACGTCACCCCTCGGGGTACTCCAATGTGACAGACGATAACAAACAAGATATATTTAGAGTCCAAAGGGAGTGAATAATGACTTATTTTTTGCAGCGGGTGACTTACCACACGGTACTATCAATTACAGGTTTTTTATTTACATATTGCTGTTATGCCAATCAGCAAGAAACATGGAAAATAGCCTCGTTACAGTGGGAGCCGCATTCTGGGAGTCAACTCCCAGAGCAAGGGAGTGCAATTGCGAAATTAAGAGCGCTACTCAAGACGCATAATATCGCGCTTAAAGTCGATTTTTTACCATGGAAACGGGCCATTAGAGTTGTTCAATCCGATGAGAGTTACCTCGGTATTTATCCCGCTTGGCCTGAGGACGTTTTCCCACATTCAATCACCTCTCCACCGATAGATTGCTCTACAATAGCGGTATTTACTCAAACAGATCAATTTGTCACTTTTAAATCCATCGATGATTTATTTAGTCAATATAATGTTGGCATCATTAGCACCTACTCATACCCATATGAGATAGAGCAGGCTGTTCTTGCAAACCCAGAGCGTATTACACGTGCCCACAATGAGTCGCAATTGGTAAAAATGCTCGCCGCCAAACGCAATAACGTCGCAATATCAGATCCAAAGGTGATGCGCTTCTACACTGACAAACTTAACATTCACAATATAAAACATGTCGCGGATGTTGAGAACAAAGAATTGGTGGTGATTATGAGCGATAACGACAACAACCGCCTGCGGGCAAAACGATTAGAGACACTGACGATACAAGCTTCGCAGGTAACTTGCTCAAGAATTGAATTGGGTTTACCACAAAAAAGCGGGATTTAGGAAATAACCTCCAGATATTAAAAAAGGGCTTAACGCCCTCTTATTACTATCACTCAACTAGCCAGTCGTTTAGAAATGTATCTCTAAACCGGCGAAGAAGCCTGAAAACTCAACATTAGCGTTAAGATCATCAACATCATCTAACTCAATCGACATTTCACGGTAACCCGCAGTCAACGCGACATCCATCGCGATGTTATCCATGATGTCATAGCCAACACCGACTTCATAATCATGCACATTACTGCCATCATAAGACACGTAGTTAGCATCGCCGTAGACATAAACACCAGCGAATGGGACACGTAGTTTTACCGCTGCATAGCCCATTGGTAACCATACAGAAATCTGTTCGGTGCTCGATTCCGACAGTCCACCGGCCTCACCATTGACCGTAATATCTCCATCTAAATGCTTAGCGGTAATACCGAAATCAAAGGCAATAATATCATTATCTAATAATTCCCAATATAACGTTGCATCATTGTTAGTCAGGTTAATAGCACTATTAAGGCTTGAATTGACATCGTAATCTTTGCCATCGAATGAAAATGACTGACTTAGCGAGGCATTACCTAGCCCTTCTAACTTCCCCATTCGCACGCGAGCGTTCGGGATTAACGGAACTGGATGCTCAAACTTAACATAGATATTGGGTTGCGTTTTTTCAGCAAATTGAAAATCTATAAGGTTTGACGTATCTTGTGAAAATCCACCGGTGACATCGTTCTGCCAACCTTGCGCACCAATATACAGTCCCAACATATCGGCTTTAGCCGGCAACGCCATAACGCCTGTTAGTGCAATGGCTAGTGCCAGTTTATTATTAATCATTACTTATCCTTGAGTTAAAAGTTTATTTAAGTCGATAATAGCGGCATTAGCGCGAGAAACATAGTTCGCCATCACTAAAGAATGATTAGCCATTAAACCAAAACCACTACCATTTAATATCATAGGGCTCCAAACCGTCTCTTGGGTTTGTTCGAGCTCGCGGATTATTTGACGCAAACTAACCGTCGCGTTCTTTTTTTCCAACACCGCTGCAAAATCAATTTCAACAGCTTTTAAGAAATGAATCAATGCCCAACTTGCACCGCGCGCTTCATAAAATACATCGTCGAGTTTCCACCAGCTGGTTTTAACTACCTGATGATTCGGGGTCGCCGTCGATTTGGTGGCCTGTGCATCACCCGCTAAATCCGTATTAATCCGTTCTTTACCAACACTAGCACTGAGTCGCTGAGACATGCTGCCTAAACGTTTTTCGACCTCTTTTAACCACTCAGTCAAATTGTCTGCCCGTGCATAAAACTGTGCTTGTGACGAAGGGTCTGCTAAGCGGTTGCGATATGATTTAAAGTGACTAACCGCTTTTTCATACTCGCCTTCGGTGCTGGGGAATATCCAACTATTATTTTCAAAGTTAAGCGCGGGTTGTGCCTTAACCAAATCAGCATCTTCAATCGATTGAGACTGAGACCGACTAAAATCATTACGTAATACTAACGCTAAGTCGCGAATTTGTTGTAAAGCACCAAATTCAAACGCTGGCATATTATCCATCAATACCGAAGGATAAATCTTATCATTGGTAAGATAGCCGCCGGGTTTATTAAGTAGCGTCTCGGTCACCACAATGGCCGCGGTCATCGTCGCAAAGCCGGTGACAGGCTCGACACCTTGGGCACTAGCCTGCTCGATGGCCTGTTGCTTAATATCAACAATGTCAGGTTCAATATCCCACCAAATCGATAACACGGCGCCAACCGCAATAATGCCAGCCAATGTGCCAGCAACAATGTTTTTGTTGAATGTGATCATAATAGTCCTTTTAAAATAACTGGATAGTCAGCATAAGCCAGTGTGCCAATAGTGTATAGACACTAGCCACACAAGCAAGCCCGATTAATGGTTAGCTTTTCGTCTGCACTAGAGCTTAGTCGAGCCAGCGACTTTTAGGAGGAAGGATAACGGCGGCAATGATATAAATGATAACGGTGGGCACAGTAGCGACTAATAATAAAATCAATGCCACGATCCGCACCCACTTACGGTCAACATTAAGTCCTCGCGCGATGCCAGAACAAATGCCAGCCACTAAGCCATTGATGGTGTCTTTTCTAAAACGATGAAGTAAACTCATAGAAATCCAAATTTTATAATTAAACGCAATATCAGTTACTATTCAATTGTTGTACCAACACGTTAAGTCGTTGGTATCATTGAGTTTAAAATAACAAATCGATATTTAATCAAGCAAAAACACCAACTATCGGTTTTTTTCACTAACGGTTTATTAATGCCAACGCCTGGGCAACTGTTTCGGTATTAGCGCCCGGCTTATGCGCGTTTTCGCTTAAATAACGGCGCCATTGCTTAGCGCCCGGCAGACCCATAAACAACGTTAGCATATGCCGAGAGATATGATTAAGCTTGCCGCCCTGCTGTAGATGCTTCTCGATATACTCCATCATCACTTCAACAACCTGATGGCGCGACAACACATCACTATTGTCACCAAAAAACAGGCTATCCGTTTGCGCCATAATATAAGGATTCGCATAAGCTTCACGCCCAATCATCACCCCATCAACATGCTTCAAATGCTCACTCGCCTGCTCAAGCGATGTAATGCCACCATTAATAGAGATGGTCAAATCACTGAAATCTTGCTTAAGCTTGTATACCCGTGCGTAATCTAGCGGTGGCACCTCACGATTTTGCTTAGGGCTTAGCCCGCTAAGCCATGCTTTGCGCGCATGAACGATAAATGTATCACAACCCGCTTCACTGACTTCGCCAACAAAATCGGTCATGAACTGATAACTATCCAGATCATCGATACCGATACGGTGTTTCACCGTCACCGGAATATCCACTACCGAGCGCATTGCATCAACGGCATTAGCGACCAGAGTCGGCTCAGCCATTAAACAGGCACCAAATTTACCGTTTTGCACGCGATCAGAAGGACAGCCAACATTAATGTTTACTTCATCATAACCATAATCTTGCGCCTTCTTGGCACAAATAGCTAAATCACTAGGATTGCTGCCACCAAGCTGCAACGCCACCGGATTTTCCTGCTCGTTATAATGTAGGTAATCGCCCTTGCCATGAATAATGGCTCCCGTGGTCACCATTTCGGTAAACAACAACTGATGTTTAGAGATCAAACGCGCCATATAACGATAATGACGATCAGTCCAATCTAACATCGGTGCAATGGAAATTTTGTGTGAATACATAAGGTTAACTCGGTAACGGTGAACGCAGAAATGTCGCGCTCAAACTAACTATTTAGTAATGCGGTGGATTGTAATGCAAAGGGGTTATCGGCACAAAGTTATTTGCCCGATATTGGGAGGAGAATGATGTTTTGAGAAAAACATGCTAGTTTTAAATCACCAATTAATTTTTACCAATGGAGTTGTCTGTGCCTAAAAATGAAATCTTAATAGACAAAAATAAGATTAGTATGCGACTTGATAACGACACACTCTACTCGATGAATATAAATCAGCTCGAAAAATTTTATTGTCTATATATAGGTAGCGAAGTGCTGGCTAACGATTCAACCTGCTACCTATTAATTTTCAACGATAAATTATGGCTAATACCGGACTCCACATACGGTGCCCACAATTTAAGAACGTGGATAGAACCATTAATCGAGAGCGATAAAATAATAATAGGGCAGATTGACCATCTCCCCTTCAAATGGCGAGCCAAACGTTTTTTTTTCGGACTTGAAGCACAATTGGCCATAAAAGATTTAAAACAATTTAACGAAATGGAACCTAGAATCTCAATACTACATGACGCAAACCTTGACGAGATATTTTAATCAACAAGAGGATTTAAAATGAATAACAATGAAATTTCCGAGGGCTTACTTCCTCTACCTGCAGAGACCCCTACTGAAGGCTTGTCGTTTCTTGAAAATCTTGCTGCGGGGAATATTGGTGCTGGTATAAAGATGAACATTCAAGGTAATACAATCCCTCAAATTAGAACCGAATATAAGAGGCTAATTGAAAAATTTGAAAAAGATCTAATACTAAAAAAGAATCAAGGAACTTCAGCAAAGGAGCTAGCAAGATGGGCAGTTAATGAGCGCACTAAAATTGCAGGGATAATGCGCAGAAAACAGGGAACAAGTTCAAAAATAATATTGGATTTAAGGGATCAGCTTAAATACGGATTAGGAGGAAGAACTTACAACAACCTTGAGCAACGTGCTTTGCGATCAGGAATGCCCCAAGCTCAAATACCTAACAAATTACTAAGGAATGCAACCAAGCCGAATACCGCCATAAGTAATTTAGCAATTAAAGGGGCCAGCTTCCTCAAACACGGCGGCAAAGCCGTCATTGTAATATCTATATCCTTCACCGCATATACCTTATTGACAGCTCCAGAACATAAATTAGAGCAAATAATCTATGAGGAATTAGGCGGTGTAGCAGGTGGAACGTTGGGAGGAGGCTCTGCTGTTGGATTATGCATTCTTTTTGGAATAGCCACTTCAGGCTGGGGCTTACTTGCCTGCGGAGTAGTCGGCGGTGGACTAGGTGGGTTAGCTGGCTCTTCAGTTGGAAACAAAGTTTTTTTAATCAAAGGGCAATATATTAAAGATTCAAAAATACTGAGCCAAGGTGGTTTTGAAGAATATGACCCCACAAAGTTCATGCAAGTTGCTCCCTAACTTCCTGAGCGTAAAAATGGGGTCCCTTAAAAAAGATCAAAATATTTTAGGTGCCCCATATTTCCCCCACGACCACACCAAACTAGCGTTAAACCTGAAAATCAGTCCAATCTAACATGGGTGCAGTAGAAATACGGTGCATGGCTCTATAACGCAGCTTTGCGTCTTTAGAGTTTTGTGTTGCTGATTTATTCATGTGATCAAATTACTTTCGGTTGCCGTGAATTGCTTTAAATCGCGTTCAATATCTTTATTAAATACGACTAATTTTATATGCATTTCTCTTTATTTAGGTATCAAAAACAGTTCTATTTCGTTACAGATGTCATTCTCAAAATGTATCTTCCATTTCGAAAATAACGCCATTTATTTTTGACGGACATTATACACTCATTACCTACAATATTCAGAAGAAGGATTTTGGATATTTGTGATGGCTGACTGTAAATGTTTGGCTCTGTTCCATAATATTGTTGTCCATGATGCAACCACTTGATTATTAATAAGTGTTATCGATGGTGATAAAAGTGAGCTTCACAAGCAGGGATGCTTGTGTAGAGCCCCAAGGAAGGGTTTACGCGTCTCACTTGTTTACTCGACAACACTTAACTACAACAGAGCCAAATGTTTATATCGTCCAGTCTACAAGGTTGGTGTTCATAATATTATGCACTATTATTAATATTCACAAACATAGTCTTTATAGGGAAGTATTAAATATGGTTTTATCTAAAGTGATGAAGAATGCGGGGATCGCAGGAAAAATTTATGCCTTAGGAAATTTAGTGTACAAAAACTTTTTTAAAAATGAAAAAGACGCCAGTAAAGTTTACCGAGCGATTCAACCTAGTTTGCTGGCAATGTTCTCAAAGCATGGAAGAGAATCAGAAGAGTTTAATAACCTCTTGGATGTACTTGCACAGTTAGCACCATTGGGTGCGAAGCGCTACAACTTCGAAAAAAAGTTTATTAAAGATAAACAAGGTTGGAGACAATTACCAACAGACCCTAATGACATTATTTTCGGATATTGGTGGTAGTCATGATTGCTAGCAGGTTCAAATGGAAATTGCTGTTTTTTATAATATGTGCACTCTTAGCATCGACTTTATACGACAGTTTTACGGTCCCTGAAATTATTGCACCAACACATCCTTTATGGGTTTCGATCGCAATTTTGGTAATAGATTGCATGGTATTAGTTGGCGCTTATTCATTCGCATTTAAGAAGCAGCTTTTTCCAATAGCAATATTATGGAAAACGGTCATTTTGTCTCTATTTTCTCTTAATGCTTTGGTTCTGTTCTATGAATTTAGTAATAGGGCTGATGGTTACGAAATATATGACATGGTTTATACCAGTTTTTTTATGGCGATTATTGTTGGCGCTATGTCGCTACCAATTTATTTATATCTACAGGAAGATTTGAATAACTAGAAACCTTAATGCAAAAGACTTCTGTACGCTTTTTGCATTCGCAACATAAACGATACGCCTATCGTACGCCTAGCAATGAGGACACACGCATTCCTATAGAAAATCGGCCCAATCTAACATAGGTGCAATGCTCATGGTGTGACTATTGTAACCGTTTGATTTAACGGGTGATTCGATCGTAGTGACTAGGTTGTTCATCTAAATGTGGCTACTCTAAATTATCTAAATTTTCAATTGGTTATATTCATGACTTTTTGGCGGTACCCCTTATGTGCCCTATTATGGGTAGGACAAAAAATTCAAACAAGGAGTGCCGCGCTATCAATGGAGATAAATAGCCTGAATAAATTAGGCGGGATTATACAGGGGACTAGTAAATAATTCAGCAACAATACTCAAACTGTGATGTGGTTAGTTTTTGAGCTTAAAATGACAGGCGTTAGCGGTTAATTAATTCATTGCGATGAGGAAGTCCCGTACGCCACCAGAACTCGATTAATATAATTGTTCAAATTTTACTAAGTGAAAATACATTAAAAGTACGTATTATCTGAATTAGTAACGTTGTATGCTCGATATTTTGAGCGCATTAATAACCCCAGTTTAAGGGTCTGCGTATTCGAGAGCTAAATGACCATTGTCTTGCATCCTGATAGTGAACTTAGCATAAAATATCTTGGCCCCGTCATTTTCAATACTAACGTCACCGCCAACACTGTAATCACCTATAACAAGTTCTTTATTTTTTTGTTTCACGATCATGCCAGTAAGCTCTTCACCATAGTCAATCGTCAAAGTGGTCCTCTTAATATAAGTAAAAGTCCCGTCTTCGAGTTGTTCATTCATCACCGACCACATCATACAGTCAGATTGACATTCTCCCTTTCTGATTAAATCAATACTATATATTTGGATTGTCGATGGCTCTTTGACTCCAAACATTACAAATGACAGTTTGTTATTTTCAATAACAGGCTTCACGGACATAAATTTTTTACATCCTACCAATGAAAATAGTGAAATGGCGATTAGCAGTAATCTTATTTTTAGACTCATTTCGCTAGCACCCTTTTACAGATATTAAGCGCGACAGCTAGCGTCTCAAAAGGGCGCATCATTTAGGGTAAGTCCAGTCTAACGGCATAACACTCACGCTGGTGAATATCAGGTGCTAGGCGCCTCATTGATCTTGATACCTAAGCTACCATCTTCTTGTTCAATTATTGAAAATTCAACATAGAATATGTTGGCCCCGTCATTTTTAACTCCTATATCTCCGCTTACGCTATAATCACCTGAAACAAGTTCTTTCTTTTTTTGTTTCACGATCATACCTGCGAACTCCTCACCATAGTTAATAGTTAAAGTGTCTTTCTGAATATAAGTAAAAGTGCCGTCTTCCAAGTATTGATTTATCACATACCACATCACGCAGTCCGTCTGACAATTTCTCTTTACTAATTCAACGTTAAATATTTGGATATTCGTTGGTTCTGTTACACCTAACATTAAAAATGACAATTTGTTGTTTTCAATAACGGGCTTCACGGACATAAATTTTTTACACCCTACCAATGAAAATAGCGAAATGGCGATTAGCAGTAATCTTATTTTTAGACTCATTTCGCTAGCACCCTTTTACAAATATTTCTGCGTGTCTTGCCTGAACGTTTAACTTTACAAGAAATTTCATGCTTAGCATACGTTGGATTGGCAGTGAATTTTTTAAGCACAACAGCGAATAAGGTGTTTGTCTTTACCTCAGCGAGAGTGTTTTCCATATATTCTTTACCGAGTTTTGTTACTGGATTTACTCCTAATATATTTATTCTATAATAGTCTTCGATGATCTGTGCTTGTTGTTCAATCTCATAATTCAACAGATCTTTAGAGGTGTCTAGGGAATAGAAATAGGCCTTATCATAATCAAACCCATGTCTGAGTGTTTCCACAATCGCCGCAGAAATAGGAGATAATATCTTCATTTGATGTTGGTAGACATGAACCATTTCGTGAATGAAAAAACTTTTTAAGTTTGTAGTTGTTGCTGAATAGTCGCTAACATAAATACCACTAACATAGATTTGACCGTTTGGCGTCATGCCACTTTTGTCCGGTTGAATGTGTACTTAGCATTATGGATTTTCACCAAACTATAATTTATTGATGTTTTGAAAATTGACCTAGCGAGGGTAATTTCGCCAGCAGTGAGTCCGCGTCCTGCGCTCATATTGTTCCTTTACTTATATCAGAGTGACTTAATAAACTGTAGGAAAGGAAACATAATTAGTCAATATGCTACTTTAAATTACACAGCAATTTTCCACACGGAGTTTATATGTCCAGTGGCGAAGTTTTTGTTACTGAAAACACAATTAACATGCGCCTTGCTAACGAGACTCAGCATTGGATGGGGAAAGCTCAACTCAAAAGCTGTTATTGTTTATTTATTGGTAGTGAAGTGCAAGCAAATGACTCGACCTGCTATCTTTTAATTTTCGAACACAAATTATGGGTAATACCCGATTCAACAGTTGGTGTTCACCAATTAATAGCATGGGTAAAATCAGTCGTTGAAAGCAATAATATAATGATCGGCCAGATAGTTTCTTCATTTGAAAACAACCTTAGTTCTTAAATTTTCATCGATTAAATGATAATAATTATTAACATGACCTTATCAAATGATATTGCCCGTGATAGAGTTGTAGCTCTTACAGAAAAGAAATATATTTATGCCTAATGTAATCAACGCTTTATTAGATAAAGCACAGCTTCTATGTGAAGAACGAGGAGCACGTTTCACTCAAACTAGGCGTAAAGTGTTACAACTGATGTTGGCACATGCGAGTTCAATTAGCGCATATGACTTATTAGACAATTTGAAAGAAACGGATAGCAGTGCGAAACCGCCGACGGTGTATCGCGCACTCGATTTTTTATTAGAACAACATTTTATTCATCGTGTTGAATCGCAAAATGCATTTATCGCCTGTAATGATTTTGCTGATAGTCATCAATTGCAATTGTTTATTTGTGAGAAGTGTAATGAAGTTCAAGAGCTTCATTCGCCGCAGATCCAACAATCGCTTAATGAACAGGCAAGATTGAATGATTTCCAGATAAACACGCAGACAGTTGAAGTTCGTGGATTGTGTCACCATTGCCGCGAAGATTAACCCAGTAATAGGAATTAATAAATAACATGAACGTTGAATTTGTAAACCCGTTTTTAGAGTCGTTGTTAAACGTGTTGAGCACCATGGCTAGTACCAACTTGAAGCCAGGCAAGCCAGCACTAAAAAAGGGCGAAGTCGCTCACGGTGACGTATCTGGCCTGATCGGTCTCGTTGGCCCAGAAACCAAAGGATCGCTATCAATATCTTTCCAAGAGTCGCTTGCACTTGAGATTATGCAACGTATGTTGGGGGAGAACCCAGGGAAGATTAATGAAGAAGTTACCGATATGGTCGGCGAAATAACCAACATGGTCACTGGCGGAGCGAAAGTATTACTGGGTAAAAAAGGTTATGATTTTAACATGGCAACGCCGATTGTTGTCGCTGGTACTAACCATACGATTTCTCATATGTCCGATGGCACAAAAATATTGATCCCTTTTACCTCGCCTGATGGCAATGCCACCATCGAGATTTGTTTCGACAAACTCAAGTAATAATCCCAATTCCTAATGACCGCCGTATACTCTACGCGGTCATTCGCTTAATTTGCCAACTCCCAAATCGCCTCCATACTCTTATCCCTACTTTTTACATTGATTTAACGCAATAAAAAACATTTAATAAAGACAATAATGATATTGATTCTTATTTGTAAAGTAATGTAAACTTGCTCGTAATTAAACCATTGTAGAGAATTTTATTATGTTTAAATCTAAACCAAGTATCGTTGCAACTGCTGTTTTATTGTCATTAGGCCTAAGCGCTTGTGGTGGAAGTAGCAACAAAACACCTGAAGTAGTAAACGTAGCACCAACAGCTGTTGTCTTATCAGCAAACACCCTTGCTGAAAATGCAGTCGCAGCTGAGATTGGTTCTTTAACCACGACTGATACTGCTGGCGATACGCACACTTACACCGTAAGCGATGACCGTTTTGAAGTGGTTGGTGGCATGTTAAAGCTAAAGGCA
>Ga0209395_1001135_pt1 | contig 38182 bp, 30 predicted proteins | sample GOMGulsemesocosm_3_FD_184635 | JGI IMG/M metagenome (GOLD analysis project Ga0209395, IMG submission 184635) | Methane-oxidizing microbial communities from mesocosms in the Gulf of Mexico - GOM9D Gulf of Mexico (SPAdes) (version 2) | ecosystem: Environmental > Aquatic > Marine > Cold seeps...
ATTGTTATAAAGGGGCCTTGATCGCCCCCCATAACATCTAACGCGATGGTTAGAACAGGATTTAAGCTCAAACGAAATAAGCCTAAATTCTTTTAATGCAATGAAGTAATCGCTTAAACAGCGATTACTTTAACGCCTTTGTAAAAGCCATCAGCAGTTACATGGTGACGACGATGCGTTTCACCTGATACTGGATCTACTGATAAGTTTTCTGCTGTTACTGCATCATGTGAACGGCGCATGCCACGTCTTGAACGAGACTTTTTGCTTTTTTGTACTGCCATGAGTTACTCCTAAATCGGTTATTAGTTAAATAGCTGTATGCTTATTAACTATTTTAATTGTTTCAATAGATCAAATGGATTGGGTTTCTCAAGCTCTTCTGGCAGTTCACCCCAGATTGAATCAGCATCTGCTGGACAATCTTGAATTTTGTGCCGTGGAATTAATGGGATCATGAGCATTAACTCTTCTTCCACTAATTCACGTAAGTTTACTTCACCATTTTCATCTAATTCTACTACGTCATAATATGACGGGATTTTTTCAGCAGCTTCCTCATTTTTGGCAGGACTAAAAGTAAACTCTACTTTAAGTTCCTGATCAAAATTTTCGTTACACCGCTGACAAGTTAATGCAACTAATGCCGATCCCGTACCTGACATTACAGTCAAACCACGTTCATCCACATCAAACTTAACACTTACTTGAACATGCTCGCTTCGGCTTTCGCATTCTGCAAGCAGTCTCGTCATATCCGCTAATTTAAATACACCTTCACACACAAGTCTACGTTGTGCACTACGGGATGGACTAATTGTTATTGGAAGTTTAAGATTCTGCATAAGTCGCGCATATTATATTCCCTATAGGCAAGTGTCAAAAGAAAATTTCACTATTTTGTTTAAAAGCTCAAGATAGCCCCAATAATAGTACTAATTGCAGGTAATTGTTTACTTTGGCAGCAAGCTTAACTTAGATGAACAATTAACCATTATGGGTATTCTACCCCCCTAATCATTTTTCAAAAATACATTTAAAGGCTAATTATGAAAACCTTAGTGCTAGGCTCTACGTCCCCTTTTCGCAAAACAATTTTAGAAAAACTTCAACTACCTTTTCACTGTGCGAAGCCTAATGTTGATGAAACAGAAGAACAAAACGAACTCCCCCAAGCTTTAGTAGAACGCCTTGCAATACAAAAAGCGAAGGCGGTGATGGTTGAATACCCCAGCGCTTTAATAATAGGCTCAGATCAGGTAGCGGTATGCGAAGGTGAAATTTTAGGAAAACCCCATACTTTTGATAATGCGGTCATACAATTAAGTAAATTTAGTGGTAAAAGCATAACCTTTTATACTGGGCTGTGCGTTTTTGATAGTGAAAATGACAAAACAGTTTCCTTGGTAGAACCTTTTGTAGTGCATTTTAATGAGTTAAGCCAAGAGGAAATTAAAAACTACCTGAATGCCGAGCAACCCTATAATTGTGCAGGAAGCTTTAAAAGTGAGGGCTTAGGCATTTGTTTATTTAGCAAACTTGAAGGTGATGATCCTAATACTTTAATTGGATTACCTTTAATTAAGCTAGTCGCGTTATTAAAGCAGCATGGTATTGATGTGTTAGCAGAGCAAAATAAAAACTAGTTTAACTCAATTAATTTGTCATTAAGTAGCAGCATATGACTTATATGCTGCATATAGTTTACAGTGCGCTAAACGATACTATTACTCGGTTATTAAGGTAATAATAACTCTTGCAGCTCTGCAAGAGACTCAACAATGGCTTTTGGCTGATAACGATTTAGTACTTCCTTATCATGTACACCTAAAGTAATACCAATGCGATCAACACCTGCTGATTGTGCCATTGCCATATCATGACTGGTATCACCGATCATAACGGCATGCTCAGGTAATATATCTAATTCCTCAAGCAAGCTTAATATCATCTGAGGATCCGGCTTAGAGAGTGCTTCACCTGCACAGCGAGACGCATGAAAGAAGTGTTCAGTCTCTGTAGAAGAAAACACCCTCTGCAAGCCCTGTCGACCCTTACCGGTAGCTACCGCAAGTAACTTATCCTTTATCTTTAGGGCATTTAACAATATTAGTGCATTCTCAAAGAGTGGTGTTGGCGTATTATCACCTTCAACATATTGATATTTATATTGTTCAACCATTGTAGACAATTGTTCATCAGAGCCTTGTGGGAATAATATCTCAAGTGCTCTAGGTAAACTTAATCCTATAATCTCTTTCACTTCAGTTGTTGTGGGGACATCTAAATTACAGCAAGCTGCAGCTGTTTGCATGGATGAAACAATACGACCGATAGAGTCCATCAAGGTACCATCCCAATCAAAGATAACTAATTTGTATTTATCCATAAATTACTCTTTAACCAACTTACTCAATAGTTTTTCTAAACTGGGTTCAAGTGGTGCTTCAATCTTTAATCTTTCATTAGTACCGGGATGGGTAAATTCAATACTTGCAGCATGTAAAAACAAACGCTTTAAACCTTTACTTTTCATTTGTTCATCAAAATCTTCATGGCCATACTTAGCATCCATAGCAATAGAGTGGCCATTAACTTGGCAATGCACACGGATTTGATGTGTTCGACCTGTCACAGGAAACGCTCTTACTAAGGTTGCACCTCTATAACGCTCTAACACTCTAAATCGCGTTTCAGACTCTTTACCGTTTTGATTATCAACGATTACTACGCGCTCTCCCGACTTTAAATCATTTTTCTTTAGTGCTTCTGTCACACGTGTTAATTTGGTAGGCCAATGTCCCTTGACTAAGGCATGGTAAAACTTTTGTACCGTTTTATTTCGCAGCTGCTCATGCAAGTTTCGCAACGCAGAGCGTTTCTTGGCGACAACTAAACAACCAGAAGTATCTCTATCTAGACGATGAACTAACTCTAGCATTCGCGCATCAGGCCTTAAGGCACGTAATGCTTCAATCAAACCAAAACTTAGACCGCTACCACCATGAACAGCCATACCTGAGGGTTTGTTGATAACAATCAAACGTTCATCTTCAAAGAGTATTTGCTTTTCTAAGTTGGCAACAATACTTAACCCTGTTGACACCGCGTCTTTTTCTTCTGAGACTCTTATCGGAGCAATACGTACTTCATCATCAACGACTAACTTATAAACCGGTTTAATCCGTTTTTTATTGACCCTTATCTCGCCTTTGCGCATCAAACGATAAAGATGGCTTTTCGGTACACCTTTGAGTGTTCTTAATAAAAAATTGTCAATACGTTGCCCTGCATCTTCGCTATCTATAGTAATAAAGCGCACTTTCGGTCTTTCTTCTTCGGTTGCTACTTTAACCGGATCGTCTTTAACCTTGGTGGTTTTTTCGGCAGTTAACTTTTTATGCTGCGGTTTTTTTTCAACTGATTGATGTTTGGTTTTTAATTTAATTTTAGGCACGTGATTAGCTTTTCTGGTCTGAATTTCTTTCATAGTCGCAGTTTAACACACTTTATTTAGCGAATAATGCAATTAACTCCCTTTTTAATTAGCTAAAAGCGAAATATAGTGGGATAATATTAAGGTTATTAGTTGATATTTAACACTAGAGTGCAATAAGTAAGAATGTATTAAAAGCCATATGAGAAGATTCAGAAAGGCTAATCAACGTAATAATTTTAACCCTAGAAGCTTTAAAGAGAGACGTAAGAGGCAAACTGCGGCCACATTAATATGCGAAACTTATGTTGTTAATTGCACCTATTTAGCGTTAACGATATAGAAACATGACATATTGATAGTACGGCCTATTGTATAATTTGACACAGCAAGCTGCCAATTAGGTAACTTATACCGCTGAATATTGTCAAAAAAGCATAAACAGTTTTAACACTTTGATTCTGAATTGTTATTAGCCCAGCACCATAAAGCAATTATTATAAAATAATACCAGTGCATATGAATTGGTATATGGCACAGCGCACAAGCTGGCACATAAAGAAATAAACTAACACTGCCTACTTCAATAATGGCGGTGATATAAAAACAATCAGAATTTATAACAGCTTAACTTGGTTTAATGACAGGTTAACCCTGACAACCGTGAGGTTGACAAATTGCTGTTACCAGAAAAACAGATTGCTTTGTGTTCTAAGCAAATGGTGTGTTGTGACTAAAAAATGAGTCCGACAAACTATGAAACGTATGTTAATTAACGCTACCCAATCAGAAGAATTGCGCGTAGCACTAGTAGATGGTCAAAAACTTTACGATTTAGATATTGAAAGTCCTGGTCATGAACAAAAAAAATCAAATATTTATAAAGCTAAAATCACACGTATTGAGCCTTCTTTAGAGGCTGCTTTTGTTGATTATGGTGCCGATCGCCATGGTTTCTTACCAATGAAAGAGATTGCGCGTGAATACTTCCCTAAGGGCTATACATTCCAAGGCCGTCCTAACATTAAAGAAGTATTACATGAAGGCCAAGAGGTAATCGTTCAAATAGATAAGGAAGAACGAGGCCAAAAAGGCGCTGCGTTAACGACCTTTATTAGTCTTGCTGGTAGTTATTTAGTCTTAATGCCAAACAATCCTCGTGCAGGTGGCATTTCACGCCGTATAGAAGGCGATGAACGCACTGATTTAAAAGCTTCTTTAAGTAAATTAGACTTACCTAAAGGCATGGGGTTAATTGTAAGAACGGCCGGTGTAGGCAAAGATTACGATGAGCTACAATGGGATCTAAGTGTTCTATTACACCATTGGCAAGCAATCAGCGATGCGGCAAAAAGTCGCCCCGCTCCATTCCTAATTCATCAAGAAACAAACCTAATTTTACGTGCTATTCGCGATTATTTACGCCGTGATATTGGTGAAGTTCTCATCGATCGCCCAAAAACGTTTGAGAGTGTTAAAAAGCACATTGAAGTTGTTCGCCCTGATTTTTTAAGCAAAATAAAGCTATACACTAGTGATGTACCTTTATTTACGCATTACCAAATTGAAACACAAATAGAAACAGCATTCCAACGTGAAGTTCGTCTACCCTCTGGCGGCTCAATCGTTATTGACCCTACTGAAGCAATGACTTCTATAGATATTAACTCTGCCCGCGCAACAAAAGGTAGTGATATCGAAGAAACTGCATTTAATACCAATTTAGAAGCGGCTGAAGAAATTGCCCGTCAATTACGTTTACGTGATTTAGGTGGTTTGGTTGTTATCGACTTTATCGACATGACACCTGTACGTCACCAGCGCGAAGTAGAAAACCGCATGCGTGATTCAGTTCACCAAGATAGAGCCCGTATCCAACTGGGTAAAATATCTCGTTTTGGTTTGTTAGAAATGTCACGCCAACGTTTACGCCCTTCTATTGGTGAAACAAGCCAGGGTGTATGTCCTCGTTGTAGCGGTACAGGTCATGTACGTGGTGTTGAATCTTTAGCATTATCTGTATTACGCTTAATGGAAGAAGAAGCCATTAAAGATAATACCTTGCACGTACAAGCACAAGTTCCTGTACCTGTGGCTACTTATTTATTAAATGAAAAACGCCGTTCTGTTATGCATGTTGAAAAACATCACAATGTTCGTGTTTTAATTATTCCTAATCCACATATGGATACACCGCAATACGAAGTATTACGTGTTAAGAATGATGAGACTATCGTAGAAGCAAGCTATGAACTGCCAGTGAAACAAGCTGAGCTTGAAGAAGCCAAAATGCCTAAGTTTGATAAGGCATCAGCTAAACGCGATGAACCATTGATTCAAGGAATGACAGCACCGTCTCGTGTTCCTAAATCAGAAAGTTCTGCAGTAACTGTAGATAAAGCACCTGAAGTAAATAAAGCCAAACCTACTGGTTTCTTTGCTTGGTTAAAAAGCCTTTTTGTTGCTGAAGAAGTAATTGAAGAAGTTAAAGAGATAGCGCCAAGCCAAAAGCCTAGACGCCCACAAGAAAGACGTGGTAATCAGCAAGCTAAACGTCGTAATAATCGTGGTGGAAATCGTAACCGTAATGATCGAAATACTGAAGGTGATACACCTCGCTCTGCGACAAAAGAGAATGAATCAAGAGGTAATCGCCCTAATCGTGATGGTGAGGTAAGTAAGCCGAAGAGACAACCTCGTGCAAATAACAATCCTGATAAAGAGAAGGTTGTTAAAGAAGAGAAAGTTACAGAACGTCGCCAACGTAGAACTAACCGTAAAAAAATTCGTGTTGAGTCAAAAGAAACCGCTGAGAAGTTAACAGCTGTTAATTCTGTTGAAAAAGTAACGGTTAATACACCTGTTGTTGAAGAGATAGCGAATAACGATGATAAGCCTCGTAATAGACGCTCTCCTAGGCACTTAAGATCAAATGGTCAACGTCGTCGCCGTAATAACAATAATGAAACGTCACAAGATCAATCAGTAAAAGTTGAAGCTTCGCAAGTAGATGAGTCCGTTGAAGCGCGTTACCCTGAAAAAAACACACAGACAGCTAACGCTGTGGCAGAGCAACCAAAAGTAACTTCAGCGCCAAATGACGTTGTTGCTACTCCTGAAGTTGTTGCTGCTCCTAAAGTTGTTGCTGCTCCTGAAGTTGCTGCTGCCCCTGAAGTTGTTGCTGCCCATGAAGTTGTTGCTGCTCCTGAAGTAGTTGCTGCTCCTGAAGTTGTTGCTGCTCCTGAAGTAGTTGCTGCTCCTGAAGTTGTTGCTGCTCCTGAAGTTGTTGCTGCCCCTGAAGTTGTTGCTGCCCCTGAAGTTGTTGCTGCCCCTGAAGTTGTTGCTGCTCCTGAAGTTGTTGCTGCTCCTGAAGTTGTTGCTGCCCCTGAAGTTGTTGCTGCTCTTGAAGTTGAGAAAACAGTATCACCACAACCAGTGAATGAGCCATCAACGGAAGTACAGCAAGAGTTACCATTAGAGCAAAAAGATGATGTTGCTAAACCTGAATCAGTTGCTGCAAAAGTTGATGATCCAGTTAAACAGGTTAAAAAATCTGCTGCCCCTGCCAAAAAGTCTGCTCCTAAAGATAAAAAACTTGCAAGACAAGTTAAAAAGGCAAACCGTCTTTCTGGCCATGCAACAGCGCCGATGACAAAAACAGAAACAATCACAACGATGAAAGACATTCCAAAACACTTTATGGCTGATAGTGACAGACTCACTCATCAATCATCAGGTAGGACTGCCGTCATTGCTGATGTAGTAAACCGCTCTTCTGCACAAGCGACTAAACCATAGATTAGCGTTAAATGTAGACACAAAGGCCAGTTATATTATTTATAACTGGCCTTTTTTTTATTCTTTTATTTATTGATTTATTAAAAAAGCCTATTAATTATAGCCTTGTGATAGTAGATTTATATCGACAATGTTATTCGAGGCAATCCAGATATAAAACAGTGAGCCTTAACTTAGCTGTAACTTAGCATTAACAAAGAGCTTGACTGTTCGCTTTCGCTAACGTTAAATGGTGTTAGCTAGAAGACCCATTGTTAATAAATTTGATAGGTCATTATTGTTACCGAGTTAATAATAAAAAATAGATATAAAAGAGAGTAATAATTATTATGAAGAAATGGTTTTTTTCTGACAATGGTAAAGTCACTGGTCCTTTAGGATTAAAAGAGTCAAATGAATTAATTTCCAAAAATCCCGACTTATATGCATGGCATCCTTCTTATACTCATTGGGTACCTGTTAATTGCATTAATGAATTCGACGTAGGAATAACGCCTCCTCCCCCTCCAATTGAAATCCCAAGTGGCCTTATTGATGATTTAATTGGTGAAGAAAAAGAATTAATCACAACATTAGACCGTATTGATAAAACGATTAAAATCACTTCTGACTCACTCTATGAACTAGATGCTGAGTTAGAAAATTACGGCAAAATTACGCATAATTTAACGGAAGAAGTTAGAGTCGTAGTGAAGACAATTGAAGAGCAGTACGCCTCTTTACAAAAGAACCTAGCGAACGTAATTAAAACTGACTATTAGTACTATTATATTGGTTAGACACCAATTTACTAACTCACTTTATTAATTATAAAAACTAACGTTAACAGATAAGAGTACTTACGATGAAAAAATGGTTTTTTTCAAATAATGGAAAAGTAACTGCCCCATTAGATTTAGATGCTGCTAAAGAATATTTATCCAATAACCCAGATGTTTATGGCTGGCACCCTTCATTTAAACAATGGAAGCCTGTCAATTGTATTAGTGAATTTGTCGATGTACTACCTCCAACAGTGCAGCCGCCATCAATTCCAAAAGAAATCTCTGATAAATTTTTTGCTAAGAAACAACGCTTAGAATCAAAATTAAATTCGATTGATGACAGTATTAATCATAGTCAGTTATCATTTAAGAAATTTGAGAAACAAATTGAAGACTATAAGATCTTAACAGAGAACTTAAATGATGATGTTAAAGGCGCGATTGGAAACGTTGAGAAGAAATATAAAAGTTTAAGCCGTAAGTTATCTCAAGTTAAAGAAGCAGTTCAAATAGCCGAAAAAGAAATGTCTGAGGTTGTTGGTGATTTTGATTATAGAATGAGCTCTAACGATATCTTTATGCCTTCTTGTAAGCAAAGTAATACCTCTACACAAGAGACTAATAGTGCACTATCTGAAAGTGCAAAAGTAAGTAAAGCCAAACGTGCTCAAGAAAAGTTGGCAACCCCTCATAAACGCCTTGAACCTGTCAATGAGAAGGTAGTAGAAAGAGCAGCTAAAAAGGTAATTGCTGAACAGGATGTTAAAGCATCTTCTCAATCACCGTTATATGATGCCTACGACACCAACCATACCACTAAAGATAAAGTTGTATCTGAAGCTGAGTCAGTGGCCAAAGAAGGCTTCAATGGCATGAAGAGCATGATGAAGTCCGTATTTAAAGGTGATGGTAAATTAACTAAAACAGAAAACGTTGAAACCGTCGAAGTTAAAAAAGGAAAAGATGAACCATTATCAATGGCTGAACGTCTGAAAATGGCGCAAAGTAATCAGTAAAAGCATTACAACTATATAGCTATTTGTTAATAAGATAATAAAAAGCCAGGCATTATTTATAATGACTGGCTTTTTTATTTCTGACCCCATTCCCCTTTCGAGTGCAAAGTTTAAAAGTGCACTGAAAGAGTAATGATTAATGTTCTATTTTACATGTGCCAGCGCTTGATTTGCTAACTTTGTAATTTCTGACCAATTCTTGTTTTCAACAATGTCACTTGAAACTAACCATGAACCACCACAACAAACTACATTTGGTAAGGCTAAGTAATCACGTACATTATTTATATTTATTCCGCCTGTCGGACAAAAACGAATGTCAGGGAAAGGGCCACCAATTGATTTAATCGCGTTAACGCCACCAGATGCTTCAGCAGGAAAGAATTTCAAATGGTCATAACCATAATCAGCACCGTCCATAAGCTCTGAAATAGAAGATATTCCTGGAATTAATGCGATATTACCTTCATTACCCGCTTGTAAAAGATCTTTTGTTAAACCTGGGCTGATAGCAAATTTAGCACCGGCATCATAAGACTGTTGCAATTGCTGACGATTAGTTACTGTTCCTGAGCCTATGATAGCTTCAGGTAACTCTTTTGCAATGATGCTAATGACATCAAGCGCAGCTGGAGTGCGTAAGGTCACTTCTAATACTTTAACGTCAGCAGCTAATAATGCTTCTGCAATAGGTAGGGCTTCTTCAACCTTATTAATAACAAGTACAGGAACAATAGGTCCCGTTGAAAAAATGTCCTTTGGCATAATTTGCCAATTTCTTGATACTGTCATAATTCCTCTTTATTTTCTTGGCGGTACTTAACCTAGGGTTAAATAGTCGCTAAATTCTTTATCTTATTAGTTTTAAAAAGGAATCAAGAATGACTCCTTTTATGTTATCGCTCTTATTGATTATCAATCGAATAACGAACATGCACCTGTTTCAGCTGAACTCAAGTTACGGCGCATAAAACCAAATAACTCACGTCCCATACCTTCATGATGGCCATTTACTTGAAATACTGCGGCATCGCGATTTGCTAATTCCTTATCATCAACGAGCAATGTTAACTCTCCCGTTTCACCATTAAGATTAATCATATCGCCTGTCTGGACCTTAGCAATCAAACCACCGTCGAGTGCTTCAGGACATAAATGAATAGCTGCTGGTACTTTACCTGAAGCGCCTGACATACGGCCGTCAGTCACAAGCGCTACTTTAAAGCCTTTATCTTGAAGTACGCCTAGCAATGGCGTTAACTTATGCAATTCAGGCATGCCACGTGCTTTAGGACCTTGGAACCTTACTACCGCGACAAAGTCTTTTTCTAATTCACCGGCGTCGAATGCTGTCTGTAATTCATGTTGATCTTCAAACACGACAGCAGGAGCATTAATAACAAAGCTTCCTTCTCGCAGTGAAGATGTTTTAATAACAGAAACCCCTAAATTACCTTTCATCACTCGTAAACCACCATGAGAGCTAAATGGCTTAGCAACCGTTGCAACAACGTCTTCATCAAGTGATTTTTCAACACAATCAACCCACTTAAGCTGACCATTTTCAAGCACTGGTTTCTTCGTATAGCGAGACAAACCTCGACCACAGATAGTTTCTACATCTTCGTAAACTAGACCGCCTTCAATAAGTTCACGGAATAATAACGCCATGCCGCCAGCTTCTTGGAATTGGTTTATGTCAGCATGACCATTGGGGTAAATGCGTGTTAATAGTGGCACTTCTTCTGAAAGGTCATTAAAATCTTGGAAGTTAATAATAATGCCCGCCGCTTTAGCAAACGCAATGATATGCATGACCAAGTTAGTTGAACCACCTGTTGCAAGTAGGGCAACTATTGCGTTAACAACGGAACGTTCATCAACCATTTTACCAATCGGCATGTAGTTACCCGATTGTTGTGTCAAACGTGTCGCCTGACGAGCAGCAGCTTTTGTAAGTTCTTCACGAAGTTGGGTATTAGGGGCAACAAAAGATGCACCCGGTAAATGTAATCCCATGACCTCAACCACTAGCTGGTTAGAGTTAGCAGTACCAAAGAAGGTACAGGTACCAGCAGAGTGATATGATGCAGATTCAGCTTCAAGCAATGCTGCCTCGTCTACTTCACCTTTAGCATATTGCTGACGAACTCGCGCTTTATCTTTATTTGGAAGGCCTGAAGGCATTGGACCTGCAGGAATAAATACTGTTGGTAAGTGACCAAAAGTCATACTTGCAATCAATAAACCTGGGACAATTTTGTCACAGATACCTAGCATTAATGCACCATCAAACATGTTATGAGATAGGCCAACGGCTGTTGACATCGCGATCACATCGCGGCTCATCAGGCTTAAATCCATGCCAGGCTGACCTTGAGTCACACCATCACACATGGCAGGCACACCAGCCGCAACTTGAGCAACACCACCAGCGTCTTTAACTGCCGCTTTAATAATGTCTGGATATGCTTGATAAGGTTGATGTGCACTAAGCATATCGTTGTAAGAGGTGACAATAGCGATATCTGAATGCTGGATGCCACGTAAAGACGCTTTATCTTCTTTGCCACAGGCAGCAAAGCCATGGGCTAAGTTACCACATGATAAACCTGCACGATGCACAGTATCTGACTTTGCGGCATCAATTTTCTTTAAATATTCAGCACGTGTTTTAGCACTACGTTTTATAATTCTGTCGGTAATATCTACTATTTGCTGTTTCATTTACTCTCTCAACTTATATACTTTTAATTTTATCTAATACTTAAACTTATTTGACAAGTGAGTTATGGTGCCCAAAAAATTTGAGTGTTTAAGCTAGGGTGTTGTAAAAATGCTCTAATAGGCATTTCAAACGGATCATCACCATTTAATGCTTGTGTTAATACCGTCTTCTTTCCTTCTCCACATGAATGGAGGAAAATATTTTTGCTTGTGACTAAGCTCGAAAAAGTAAAACTGATACGTTGGTTAGGTGCCGTTTTAGGTTGAACCATCATAAGCACGGCATCGTTTTTCTCATCAAGGCCGTCTTTTATTTCGTCGCTACATGGGAATAGTGAAGCAGTATGGCCATCTTCGCCCATGCCCAAAATAAGAACATCAAGGGGCAATAATGTTTTACTAGCCGCCACATTCAAATCAATAAGGGTTTCATCTGTTAATTCATCACCTTGCTTTAGATGAAAAAACTTAGCCTTTTCTGCTTTGTTTTGTAGTAAATTTTCATGTACTAAGCGAGTGTTACTCGCATCACTATCCATTGGAACCCAGCGTTCATCTGCTAAGGTAATTGTCACCTTTGACCAGTCGATATCACTTTGAGACAGCACACTGAAAAATCCCTTAGGCGTCGAACCACCAGAGACAGCAATACTTGCTTTGCCTTTCTCTTTAATGGCCTTGTCTAAAATATTACTAACGGTTTTTGCTAATTCTTTATCTAAATCAGTACGTGCTGGAAATTCTGTTAAGTTATACATATTTATTCTACCCACTGGCGATCATCGCGTGCAATTAACGATATAGAAGATACTGGACCCCATGAGCCAGCAGCATATGGTTTAGGCTTTTCGTTTGTTGTTTTCCACGCTTCAATAATACTATCAGCCCAAGTCCAAGCAGCTTCAACTTCATCACGGCTAACAAATAATGATTGATTGCCATTTAATACTTCTAACATTAAGCGTTCGTAAGCATCGACTACACGCTCATCGTTATAAGTATCTGAAAAGCTTAAATCTAGTTTGTTTTCTTGGATACGCATTTGCGATGCAATACCAGGAATTTTATTCATCATTTGTAATTCAACCCCTTCATCAGGCTGCAAACGTATGGTTAATTTATTAGCAGGTAAATCACTGTAGCTGTCTTTAAAAATATTGTGTGGTTGCTGCTTAAAGTGTACAACGATTTCGCTGTGTTTCTTCGGCATACGCTTACCAGTACGAAGATAAAATGGCACGCCTTTCCAGCGCCAGTTATCTATTTCCGCTTTTATAGCGACAAATGTTTCTGTGCTGCTGTTTTCGTTAGCACCCTCTTCATTTAAATAACCAGGAACAGGTGCTCCCTCTAAGAAACCATCGCTGTATTGTCCACGCACCGTTTTATCTTTAACATTTTCACGGTTGATTGCTTTTAATGCTTTAACTACTTTAAGCTTTTCAGCACGAACGCTTTCTGCACTTAAATCAGCTGGAGGCTCCATCGCTATAAGGGATAATATTTGCAACAAGTGATTTTGTACCATGTCGCGCATTTGCCCGGCTTCATCATAAAAACCCCAACGGCCTTCAATACCAACACTTTCTGCTACCGTAATTTGCACATGATCTATGCTATTGCGATCCCAGTTATTGGTAAATAATGAATTGGCAAAACGAAGTACTAATAAATTTAATACTGTTTCTTTACCTAAATAGTGATCTATACGGTAAGTTTGGTTTTCTTTGAAAAATTCAGATACATGATTGTTAATTTCAATTGATGACTCTAGGGAGTGACCAATCGGTTTTTCCATAACAACACGGTCAGCATCTGAAATTAATTTCGCATGGTCTAACCCTTTACAAATATCACCATAAATAGCAGGAGGCGTAGAAAAATAATAAACACGGGTACTTTGTCCACCTGCTAATGCGTCAGCTAACTTATTAAATGAGTTGCTGTCTTTAAAATCGAGTTGTTGATAAACCAATCGATTGATAAAACGTGCAAGCACCTCTTCATCGATTGCTTCTTTAACAAAGTTATTTAAGTTTTCTAACACAACGCTTTTGAATTCTTCAAGACTATGCTCTTGTCTTGCAGCACCAACAATGCGGCTATCTTTATTGATTAAACCACACACTTCTAGCTGATATAATGCTGGTAGTAGCTTACGGCGTGATAAATCACCTAAAGCCCCAAAGATAACTATCTCACTCGCTGATTGACAATCTAAATTACTCATAGAATTTCTCTTATATAAAATTTTATTGCTTTAATATTACTTATTTCTTCACTAAGACATCACATCTAATGTGCTAGGCCAAACAAGTTGTAACTAAACTACATATACCCCTAATTTAGCGCTTGTTTAGTCGACAGTAAAGAACTTTTTGTATTTTACTACACCAATTATCCGGGTATTCATTTATTTACCGCTAAAAAAAATAATAGATGATACTTATGGCTACATTAATAAAAATGTTACTACACGTAGCTTGTGCATATACTAAACACTTACTAATTAGCCATTGGACTCTTTTATAAATTCAATATTATGAAATAAAATTTCATTTTTTCTGTTCCTTAGCCCGAAAATAAATTACAGTATAAACAAAATAGCCTAGTCTTTAGTCTAGGCTATCATTGCATTATTGTTAAAAACGTCAAATAAAGAAGATCTAGGGTCAAGCCATAATGAATATATTAGAAAAGATCACTAACGAACTAGACACACTTAGTAAATCTGAACGTAAAGTAGCAGAAGTTATTCTTTCGTCACCGAGTACCGTTATTCACTCTAGTATTGCTGCACTGGCAAAACAAGCAAAAATCAGTGAACCGACAGTGAACCGCTTTTGTCGTCGCTTAGACACTAAAGGCTATCCTGATTTTAAATTGCATTTAGCACAAAGCCTAGCAAATGGTACTCCTTACGTTAACCGTCATGTCGATGAAAATGATAGCGCCGATGAATATACGGCTAAGATATTTGAATCGACTATGGCCAGTCTTGAACTGGCACGTAAAAGTTTAAATTCAAATGACATCAATCGCTCTGTTGATGTATTAACCCAAGCCAATAAAATTTCATTTTTTGGTTTAGGTGCCTCAGCCATTGTCGCTCATGATGCCCAGAATAAATTTTTCCGCTTCAATGTGCCTGTTGTTTATTTTGATGACATCTTAATGCAACGTATGAGTGCTATAAACAGTCGTCAAGGTGATGTTGTTGTTGTTATTTCACATACTGGTCGAACTAAGTCACTTGTAGAAGTCGCGAGTTTAGCGAAAGAAAACGATGCAACGGTTATAGGTATAACAACGACAGGAACGCCACTTGCTAAAGAATGTAGCATAGTGCTTTCAGTTGATGTGAGTGAAGATACTGACTTATATATGCCAATGTCATCACGTATAGCGCAATTGGCATTAATTGACGTATTAGCCACAGGTTTTACCTTACGCCGTGGCAGTAAATTTAGAGATAACCTGAAAAAAGTAAAAGATAGTTTAAGAAGCTCACGCTTTGAAAGAAAAGACTAAAAATTAAATCGTCAATGTTGAACTCGTCAGAGTTAAACATTACATCAAGATATTTATTAACGTAATTTTAAAAACGTAGAGGATTAAAATGCCTAGAAGAACGAAGATTGTTGCTACCTTAGGTCCTGCAACTGACGATCAAGAAGTATTGAAAAATGTATTAGCTGCTGGTGTTAACGTGGTTAGACTTAACTTTTCTCACGGTATTCCACAAGATCATATTGATAGAGCAAACAATGTTAGAGCAATAGCAAAAGAGCTAGGTGTCTACGTCGGTATTTTAGGTGACTTACAAGGCCCTAAAATTCGTGTTTCTACCTTTAAAGATGGCCCGATCAAATTAGCTGTTGGTGATAAATTTGAATTGAATGCCACACTAGAAAAGGGTGAAGGTTGCCAAGAAAAAGTCGGTATTGATTATAAAAAACTAGTGCAAGATGTGAGTACTGGTGACATTTTATTACTTGATGATGGCCGTGTTCAATTAAAAGTGCTATCAACGTCTGATACAGCTGTTTTTACTGAAGTAACTGTTGGCGGTCCTTTATCAAACAATAAAGGTATTAACCGTCAAGGTGGTGGTTTAACAGCACCAGCTTTAACATTAAAAGATAAAGAAGATATTAAACTCGCTGCAAAAATCGATGTTGATTTCCTTGCGGTATCTTTCCCACGTAATGCTGCTGATATGCGTGAAGCGCGCTTACTTGCTCAAGAAGCCGGTTGTGACGCTCGTTTAGTATCTAAAATAGAACGTGCTGAAGCCGTAAACGATGACGAGATCCTAGATGGTATTATTTTAGCCTCTGATGTTGTGATGGTTGCTCGTGGTGATTTAGGTGTTGAGATTGGTGATGCAGCCTTGGTTGGTAAGCAAAAGCATATTATTGCTCGTTCTCGTCAGCTTAACCGTGTAGTTATCACTGCAACTCAAATGATGGAAACCATGATAGAACAGCCAATGCCTACACGTGCTGAAGTTATGGATGTATCAAACGCTGTATTAGATGGTACTGATGCGGTGATGTTATCGGCGGAAACTGCAGCAGGTAAATACCCTGTTGAAACAGTAAAAGCTATGGCAAATGTTTGTGAAGGCGCAGAACAACATCGCTCTGTAAATATCTCTAGTCACAGAATCGAACTAACATTTAGTGAAGTTTCTGAAACTGTTGCGCTTTCTGCTATGTATGCAGCAAACCATTTGGAAGGTGTAAAAGCGATTATTGCCTTAACAGAGTCAGGTCAAACAAGTAAGTTAATGTCTCGCATTACTTCAGGTTTACCTATTTTCTCATTATCACGTCATCCAAAAACATTGAACAAAACAGCTATTTACCGTGGGGTTTACCCGGTTGAGTTTGATTCAACGGATGTAAACAATGACAATCTATCTGACCAAATATTACAAGCAGTTAGTGGAAAAATTGAATTAGCTGTTGGTGATAAGCTTATTTTAACCCATGGCGATATCATGGAAACAGTCGGCGCTTCAAATACCTTGAAAGTGTTAACTGTAACTAAAAAACACCTAAAGTAAAATAGCGATATTTTTCTGTTAAAAAGGCCGTATATCTTAGATATACGGCCTTTTTATTTTCATACGATGAGTTAACAGTTGAAACATCGTTAAGAGCAATATTGCCCCTCCCCTGTATTAACTATTCACAGCATGTTTTACTTTATCTTTATAACTGCGACTGACTTTTAATTCTTTACCATTTTTCAATACTAGAAAGTATTCACCATTAACTTGGCTGCAAAATTTCTCAATAACATTTTTGTTGACGATTGTTGATCTATGATTGCGGATAAATTGCTTTGGATCTAAACAAGCCTCAAGCTCTTTCATGGTTTTTCTTAGGATATAAGTATTTTCTTGGTTGTTACTTTGCTTATCCGCTAAGGTATGAACACACATATAATCGCCTGCAGCATCAATCCACAAGATATCTTTTACTGGTACACGGTTTACTTCGCCAGCATCTTTAATAGCTAAGACATCAGAATAGCTAGAAGAACTAAGTTCTTGATTATTTTCTAATTCAGTTAATATTTTTTGGTAATCGTTACCGGTAACATCACTCACTAATCTCACTAACTTAGATTTGTGAGCCGCATCAGTACTACTCTGAAAGTAATGTTTAATTTTATCTATAGTTTTTGCTAACCTTTCTTCATCGGCTGGCTTTAATAAATAATCAAGGGCGTGTACTTCAAAAGCTTTTAATGCGTATTGATCAAATGCCGTCACAAAGACAACAACTGGCATAACTAAGCCTTGTTCAATAATACTCTCTAGTACTTGAAAACCATTAAGGCCAGGCATTTGGATATCAAGAAACATAAGGTCAACTTGATAAGCTCTCACGGCTTCCAAAGCTTCTCTACCATTACTGCACTGCTCGATAACATTAATATCACTATGGCCTTGCAAACGTATTGCCAGACCTTTGCGAGCTAGCGGTTCATCATCAACAATGATGGTTGATAGTGACATAAAAATTTCCTAGTTAATGTTTTTATAAAATAAATCATGGCGTTCAGAGAGCACTAAAGCAAGTATAGTTAATTTAACCCTGCTGAAATGGCATGCGAAGATTTACTTTAACACCTGAAGGTTGGTTATGGGAAACAACTAACGAAAATTTTTCATTATACAAGGCTTGTAATCTGTCACGTGTATTGGCTAAACCAACACCGCTTTCACGATGTAAATTTCCATCGATAATATCGGCACCAGGCCCATTATCAGCCACTTCAATGAGTAAATCGTCTGCAAAACGATTAACCGAAATAGTAATACTACCGCCCTGCTCTTGTACTGCAATAGCATGTTTTATAGAGTTTTCAGCTAATGGCTGTAAAATCATGCTTGGAACGAGTGCTTGTTGACAGTTCTCATTTATTTGAAAATCAAGATGTAATCTATCTTCAAAACGGACTTTTTCGATAGCAAGGTACAATTGTAGCGCTTGCATTTCAGATTCTAAGGTAACTTTTTTCATTGGGTCTTTATCAAGAGAATAACGTAAAAACTCACTGAGCTTAGTGACCATAGTATTGGCAGTTTTATTTTCTTCGATTAAAATTAATGTTGAAATTGCATTAAGGGTATTAAACAAAAAATGAGGATTGAGTTGATAACGCAACATTTTTAATTGCGCTTGATGTGCAACAGCATTCGCTTTTAACACATTTTGTTTCTCTATCTGTAACATTTGATAGTATTTACTACCAAAATATAAGCCACTCCAACTTAAAATTATATAAAATGAGCTTAAACTAGATTGGGTATACATAAACCAAAACTTTGGCTCATAGCCGTGTTTATATATTTCCCAGTGATTAATGTTCTTAACTATCTGCCACAAGACACCAGTAAAATAAGATGAGAAAATTACCACTAAAGCAATTTTAATGGGAGGGAAATTCCATGCTTTTCGATATATATAACGTAAAGGTACTGTAAACAACCAACCTGCGTAAGCGTTAAGAAAAATAATAACCACAAATATATCACGTAAGTCATGTTGCAATGAGCCAAGATAATGGACAAAAGCAAAGCCAAACCAACCCGCGGTATGGGCTAGCCAAAACAAACGATTTCTATTTTCTAGTAATTCTTTCCAATTCACACAAATAACCATTTGAAGGATGTTATAACAAAGTATGCGCTAAAAAATAAATGATTTCATTGCTTTTGACCTTACTAATATAGCCACTTGTCGCATACTCCAGTCATAAATATCCCACTCCATTACAAAGTGTACAATTCAGTGGGCGTTTAAAAGACTTTAGCCAAGGCATTAGTTGCAAAGAGTGGCTATTCCATTTTTAAACTAATAACGTTGCATAAACTCATTGTTATAAAGACAGCATTGGACCTAAAGCCTGACCTCCTAATAAGTGCATATGAATATGATAGACCTCTTGTCCTCCATCACTATTACAATTGATAATCAATCGGTAACCATTTTCATCAATACCTTCTTCTTTCGCTAACTTTTTGGCAACCGTTATCATGCGCCCTAAGGTTAATTCATCATCACTCGTTACATCATTAATAGTCGCTATATGTTTATTAGGGACAATTAAGATATGGCTATCAACGCGCGGGCTAATATCCCGAAAAGCCGTCACTAACTCATCTTGGTATAATAATGGTGTTGGAATCTCTTGACGAATAATTTTGGAAAAAATAGTTTCTTCACTCATAGCAGGGTCTCTATATAGGTTTTATGCAAATATAAAGATAGTTTACCGCCAAATAAATATAAATCACCTATTTACTACAATTTATTGACCTTAATCAACATGCTAGTTACTGCAAGTATGACATCCTAAGCTCTTATATGGACTTTATACCACCAACATTACTTAGGCAGCACGATGGATATAGATTTTAGTGAAATCAACTATTTAAAAAATCCAACATGGCAAGATTTACATGCGGATTATGAGCAATTTCTTCTATCTATGACAGGTCCTACCGTTATTGATGTGTTAGGGAGTGATCCGACTAAATGCCGAGTATTTACCACTTTACTCCATGGGAACGAGCCTTCAGGTTTAATTGCCATGCATCGCTATTTAACTGAAGTATTGCCACAAGAAAAACCGAGCACGAACTTACGGTTCATCATCTGTTCCGTAGAAGCCGCGACAAGTAAACCATTATTTAGCCAACGTTACATAAGTGGAGGTATGGACATTAATCGTTGTTTTGGTAAACAGTGCTCGTATGAATGTCTTGATGGACAAAGAGGGTATTGTCAAAGAGCGTCTTTGATTGAGCGGGCCATTAGAGAAGTTACCCCTGAAATGGTGATCGATCTTCACAATTCTTCAAGCTCAGGTCCTACCTTCGCAGTAAGCTCAGTTGTGACCACAGAAACATTATCCCTAGCGTCACTATTTTGCCAAACCCTCATTCTGTCTGATTTGACTATGGGGTCGATAATGGAGCAAAATTTTGACTGTCCTTTTATTACCATTGAATGCGGTGGTTGCCAAGACGAACAAGCCCATGAGATTGCCTTTTCGGGCATTAGCCAAGTAGCACAGTGCGAAAACATTGGCTATATACATCAAGAAAAATCAGTAGAAGTTATTTACCGACCACTTAGATTACAATTAAAAACACAAACAAAACTGTCTTATGCTCAACATGATGAAGGTTATAGTGGTGTCACTTTAAAAGATAACATAGAGTGCTTTAATTTTGGTAGTGCTCACCAAGATGAAATGTTGGGCTGGATAGATGGAAACGGACTTGATAACTTACAATTAATTGATAAGAGTGGTAAAAATGTACTTACTGATTATTTTTATGCAAGAGAAAACCAATTAGTATGTCGACATAATTTACGCCTATTCAAAGCGACAACCAACAAAGATACAGCGATAAATGATTGTTTGTTCTATGTAGTAAAACTGTCTTCAGCTGATTTATAACCGAGCAAGTATTAATGTAAAACAGACTTTATTCGCGTTAAAATAAATCACTAGGAAGGTGTCTAACTAAGCATATTAAAATCGCTTAGTTAGACATATATAAATAATGTTTTTTCAATTATTATTTATCAATAATTTGGTTAAATCGATCAAAGCCTTTCGATAAATCTTCAATTAAATCATCAACATCTTCTAAACCGATATGCAGACGAATTAACGGGAATTCACAATCAAAAGTGGTAGCACTGCGGATTGCATTTACATTAGTGATACCCAAAATTAAACTTTCAAAACCTCCCCATGAATAACCCATCTTAAAATGATGTAAGCCATCTAAAAATGCTGTTAATGCTGCTTTATTACCACAGTTAAGCACAAATGAGAATAAACCATTCGATCCCTCAAAATCTCGTTTAAAAAATTCATGCCCAGGACAAGATTCAAACGCAGGGTGCAAAATTTTAGCCACTTCAGGACGAGACTGTAACCACTTCGCAACTTTTAGTGCGCTTTGCTGATGCTGATTTAATCTCACACCTAACGTACGGATACCACGTAACGCCAAATATAAATCATCTGGGGACGTGCATTGGCCCATTAAATAACTGTAATCTCTAAGCTGCGGCCAATATTTTTCTACTGCAGTAGCAGTACCTAGCATTACATCAGAATGACCCACGATATACTTAGTTGCCGCTTGCACACTAACATCAACACCATAGTCGAAAGGTTTAAAGTTAATACCCGCACCCCATGTATTATCAAGCATCACTAGACAATCATGTTTATGAGCAATTGCGCTTATTGTTGGAACATCTTGTACTTCCATCGTGATAGATCCCGGTGACTCTAAGAAAATTAAACAAGTATTCTCTTGAATCAAGGCTTCGATATCGGCACCAAGCATAGGATCATAGTACGTAGTGCTAACACCCATTTTTGCTAATATTTTATCGCAATAGTCACGTGTTGGCTCATACGCAGTATCAACCATTAATATATGATCGCCTTGCTTAACAAAGGCCAAAATAGCATTGGTTATTGCTGCAGTACCAGAAGGATACAATGCGCAGCCGGCACCACCTTCTAATTCAGTCATAGCATCACTAAAAGCAAAAGATGTTGTTGTTCCCCGGCGCCCATAAACCATAGTTTGGTTATGACGGTTAGCAACGGCATTATTCATTTCAGCTACCGTATTAAAAACCACGGTAGATGCCCGAGTGACCGCTGGGTTCACAACACCATTAGTCCACTTTGCACTACGCCCTGCATTTACAATTTTAGTATCTTGTTTCATTTCAATTCTCAATATGAAGGTTGCTTTTATTCACAGCAATCCTTTTCAGCTATCTAGCCATCTAAAATAGGTATTAAGTATTTATAACCTGAATCTGCTTGTGTGGCTAGGCTTTGTTCTTCACATTTAAAATAAATAAGTATAAATCAGTGCATTATTGAATATCAAAGCTAGATATTTATGGTGTTGGCGCATTATGCATATAAATTGGCGTTAATGGTACAGTGACTGATTGATGCTTAAGGTACTCTAAACGCTACTAAATTTTTTGGAGAGGAAAGTGAAAAAATTACTATTAGGCTTTAGTTTTATCTTAGTTATTTCCACTGCGGATGCTGGTGAAATATCGCCTTATGAACAAGCGATAATAAACGGCTCTGGAGTACAAATAGCTGACTTCACCGGTAAAGGTGAACTTGCGGCATCCGACATGACCAGTCAGAGATGGGATTTTGATAAATGCCGTTATACCCGCAGTTGTGACAAAGAAGATCTTATAGATTATATAAGGGATAACAATGGTGATGTCAGCATACAACCAATAAACACCCCACCAGTAGAAGTACCGGAGCCGAGTACTGCGGCTTTACTGAGCATGGTTATATTAGGGTTAGGATTTCGTAACCTTGTAAAAACGAATACCAAGCATAAATGTTAAATTAATTTAATATATTTTGTTTGATAAAAGGGCTTTAGCGAGCCCTTTTAAATTCCGCTAAAAGAGCCCCATTTGATTACCGGCAATAGATTCAAAATCACTTTCAATAAACGGCAGGATATCATCAGCAATGGGTTTAAGTTGTTTTTCCACATAAAAATCATAATCAAGTTTACTGCGGTTGAACTCTAAAGGCTGTACCCCATCGATAGTTATAACGTATTGAATTGTCCTTCTATGATCATATCGTTTGTCTACACCGCTTTTTCTTAGCTCATCATTTGCAATTAAAGCTGCTTTTACATGAGGGGGGGTATTGACGTAATCACTTAACTTTCGTCTGATTTTTTTCTGATAAACTAACTTATCGTCATAGAAACCCTGCCTTAATTCATCAACGATTTTTATAATGTAATCATTAACGGGTTCATTATTAAATATCATTCGATATAATTCTTGCTGAAAATCCTTACTCAACTCGGTCCAGTCACTTCTTACTGTTTCTAGTCCCTTGAAAACCAGCTCACCATTTACAAGTCCTGCATATCGCTTTTTAGTACCAATCTTCTTTTTATCACCCACTAGATTATGACCGCGAATCGTCGGCATAAGAAACTTACTGAAGTGAGTCTCAAATTCAATATCTAATTGACTACTAACATTGAAATCTCGTAACAAGACTTGTCGCCATTTATCATTAACAAATCCCTGCAGATCAATGCCGATTTTCTTTGCTTGCAGTTTAGATTTATCCTTACCGATGGCAACAAAAATGGAATCCGTATCACCATAAATCACTTGGTAACCTTTGCCTTCAATCCAAGTACCCGTTTTCTTCAAAATTGCATGACTGCGTTTAGTGATTGACCCTGATAATCTTGGGTCAAAAAATCGGCAACCCGTTGAGCCTAAAACACCATAAAAGCTATTCATAATGATTTTAATGGCTTGAGATAAAGCCGCATTGTTTTGCTGTTTTGCTTTATCTCGCTCTGACCACAAAGTTTCAATTATGTTGGGTAAAAAATGCTGTTCTCGTGAAAAATATGCGCCGTCAAACCCTTTAATAACGGTACTCAAACAAGCATCATTGATCTGGTTTTCAACGTTATCGTTTCCAGGACTTAATTGAAGGTCATTTACCGTTTTTAATCCTTCAATTAAACCCATAGGGTCTATTTTAAAAGTACGGATAATACTTGGATACAAAGATTTAAAATCTAAGACAAGCACATTACTATACAAACCAGGAACAGAGTCCATTACGTAGCCTCCAGGAGACACTAACCCGGATTCACCATCGCCCATATTCGGCGCTATATAGCCACTGCGATGTAACTTGGGAAGATACAGATTAGTAAACGCTGCAACGGAGCCCCCTACTCTGTCAATCGATAATCCAGTGAGCTGTGCACGAAGCTTAGCAAAATCAAGTAATTGAGTCTTATCAAAAATGAGCCAAACTAAACGACAATCTTCGAGGTTATAAGCCGCTAAAGCAGCTTTGTTATGATTAAAGTTATCTGTTATTTCTTGGACACGGTTTTCAACATCAGACACTTTTTTACCTAAACCAAGTAACGTGTGGGCGACATTATCTAATGAAAAACTGGAAAAATTGTACGTTGCTGTTTTTAACAGGTCTATACCATCTAAAACCACGCGACCTGCAATTTCAATGAAATTTTGATCTGGATTATTGGCATTTTTTCGCCAAAATGGGGCCGTATCATCACGCCCTATCGCAAAAATAATACCATGAAGATCACAGCGTTTTTGGAGAAGCAGAAAGTCAAAATTAATGACATTCCAACCAATAAAGATATCGGCATCAAATAGTTTTACTTCTACGATGAATTGCTTCAAAAGCTGCCTTTCATCCGCTTGCCACTGAATATAATCTTCAGTATTTTGCTGTTGTTCGCCTATCATCAATACACGCTTAAATACATTTTGATCATTATTTGCATATAAGCCAATTGAATATAACTCGCCTTCCATCGAGCACTCTATGTCAAGCGAAAGCATAGTTAACCGATGTTTACTGCTTGTTTCAGCTCGTTTGCATTTAACTTGGCTAGTCTGTTGATAACCATCAAATAACTGATGATTACCCACATAATCAATATCCGCAGTAATGTGACGTTCCATCAAATAGCGGTCGTCCGCTCGAATATCGTCTTCATAACATTTTATTTGTTGAGATCGCAAAACATCTCGAGCACGATAGAAATGACGCATACTGGTAAAATACAAAGCAGCAACATCATGCTGGCTGAAGGTTTTTAATGCTACAACTTGATGCTTCTCAAGTGCAATCCGTTGATTGACTAGAATAGATTTAGCTGTCTCTAGTTGCGGTAATTCAACAAAAAAAACAGCCAACTCGTTTTTTATTTCAAGTTTTACAGGTCCCGCGTCGGTTTTTAACCACAGGGTTATTTCCAAACCAGTACGTTTATCTTGCACTTGCCGGGTTAAGAGAAAACCGTTTTGTATCCCTGTTGTCTTAAAACTTGTCATTTTGTTGTTAAATTTTTCGTGCAAGACGACCAAACCTGTTAATATATACAGCAGTGTAACCGATCTCCTGTTTTTTGGAAACTAGCAACAATGTTATCTGATAAGTTAAAACAAACAATCCGTCAGGCATATAAGGCCATAGGCGAGAACTTAACACATTTCAACCCTCGTAAGCAGCAAACCTTACTTATTGCTGAAATTGCGAAAACCTTAGCCGGTGAATATAACAAAGACAGGAAAATAATTACTATCGAAGCGGGTACAGGCACAGGTAAGTCACTGGCTTATTGTCTTGGTGCTATTCCTCTTGCTCTATCTAGAGATAAAAAAATATGTATCTCAACAGCTACTGTTGCATTGCAAGAACAGCTCGTTGATAAAGATTTACCCTTTCTTAAAAAGTATGCTGGTATAGATTTCGACTTTACCTTAGTTAAGGGAAGACAGCGTTATGTTTGTCGCCAAAAACTCACCTTAGCAGTAACAACAGGCTCAGATAATGAACCAGCACAAGCCGGATTTACCTTTGCTGAGAAACCTGATGCAAAAGATATAAGAACCCTCAATAAAATGCACAAGGCACTACTTGATGGCAGTTGGCTAGGCGATATAGACTCTTGGGAAACCCACTTACCTCAGCATATTTGGCATCAAGTTCAAAGCGACAAACACAGCTGTTTAAAAAACTTGTCAGAACACACTCATTGTCCCTTTCATAAAGCACGAGAAACAATGGATAACGCGCATGTCTTAGTGGTTAACCATAGTTTGTTATTGGCTGATTTAGAGTTAGGTGGTGGCAGAATACTATCTTCACCTGAGGATACTTTTTATATTATTGACGAAGCTCACCATCTGCCCAAAGTGACACGCGATTTTTCAAGTGCCAGTATAACGTTGAAAGGCTCAATTGATTGGCTAAATAAGCTTAGAGATACCGGCGATAAAATGGCGAGATTAATTAAATCCAATAATGCTATCTCTCCGGCATTAAAGCTTGGTGATGATTGCCAAGATTTATTAATGGAAATGCAAAAAGTGCTTAATTTCATTGAAGCCAATGCAAACGTTTATTTTTTAGAGAATCAATCAAGCCAGAAAAATAATAACTTTACCAACAAATCGAAAAATGATGATCAGGTCTACCGCTTTGAAAATGGCATCATCCCTAATACGTTAAAAGACTGGGCTGAAGATTTACAAAACCTGAGTAAAAAATCATTATCACATTTAAACAAGCTCTATAACGGTCTTATTGAATCGGTAAAAGATGGTGATACACAAATGTATGTCGCAGAGCCATTGCTTGCAGAAGCAGGTTTTATGTTACAACGTTTAGAGAATTTACAAGCACTTTGGTTTATGTATGCCAAAACAGACAGTGACAAAGGCGCGCCAATGGCACGTTGGTTGGAGAATATCACGCTTAAGCGGCAGGATTATTTGTTAAGTGCATCCCCAATTGAAGTTGGCTTTACGCTGGAAAACATGTTGTGGAGTCAATGTGAAGGCGCTGTGCTTTGCTCCGCTACTTTACGTGCTTTAAACTCTTTTGATCACTTTCGATTCCAAGTGGGTTTAAAAAATAATGATGATAGCCAATATCAACAAGTCGACTCACCATTTGATTATCAAAATAACGCGCAGTTAGTTATAGCAAATATGGATAACGAAGCCAGTGCTCCTGCTTTTACCGATGAAGTTATAACCAAGCTGCCTAAATATCTCAAACAAGGCAGTGCAAGCTTAGTATTATTTTCTTCCTATTGGCAAATGAATAAAGTTGCACAAGCCTTAAGAGATGATCATAAACTTGAAATCATGGTTCAAGGTGAGTTATCGCGCCAACAAATAATAGAGCAACATAAAAAACATTGTGATAATGATAAAGAAAGTATTATTTTTGGTACACAAAGCTTCTCTGAAGGACTCGACTTACCGGGCGATTACCTGAATAATTTAATCATTACCAAATTACCCTTTTCAGTACCAACATCTCCCGTTGAACAAGCACAGGCAGAGTATGTTACCGCAAAAGGTGGCAATCCTTTTATGACACTCTCGGTGCCTGATACATCAAAAAAATTGGTACAAGCCTGCGGAAGATTATTACGCAATGAAAAGGATAAAGGCATTATTACTTTGTTAGATAAACGTGTAGTCACTAAGCGTTATGGTAAACAGCTGCTCGATTCACTACCGCCTTTTAAGCGAGTTTTTGAAAAGTAACAAGAATAAAGTGAGATCATTTCTATCATGTGTTTGACCTAGTTCAGCGAAGAACAAATAAACCAGAACAAGACGTTTTATTGAGTGATGACTAACGATTGAGCAACACAAACGTGGATTATATTAACCAGTATAAATGGGTAAATTTAATAGAGTTGATAATAAAGTAACGGGAACAAAAAAGGCTTAAGTAAATTTAAGCCTTTTATTATTTATGTTTTGACCAATAACTAAGTTACCTCTTAGCTTCTTCTAGCGCTCTTTCAAACGCTTTAGTTGTCGCTCTAACATCAACTTGTTTGGTAAATTCAATATTCACCCCTGCTTTAACAAGCTCTTGGTAAAAATCTTCTATGGTACAGCTTTCTACCTGTTGACAAACTATCGAATATTTTAATATCGCTGGTTCATAAGCTTGTAAAGATGCTTCCTTAAACCATACGAGAGATTCGTGTAAGTCTTTCTCTACTGCAATCCCGTTAAGATACATTTGAGCGAGGTTTACTTGCCCTTTAACAAAACCTAAGTCAGCTGACTCTTCAAAATTTTCGAGTGCAAGTTCTGCTTTGCCACTATCTTTACCAAGTTTTAAGTACTCTAAGCCTGCAAAGTTCTCTTTTTTACCCGGAATAAAGACAGAGTTTGATTCAAAGTGTGAATCAGGAACAACAACATTACCATCAAGCATATCACCTACAGGTCTGCGTGCTAAGACGATCGCCCCTGATTCTATAAGATTTTGTAATTCAGTGATTTTATAGTTATGACGTTTTTCTTGGAAGAATTTTTCATAACGTAACTGTGCATAACGAATAGCTTCGTTCAATTCATGCTCTTGAAGGTAAAAATAACTACTAAAGTTGATTGTTATAACATCACCGGTAATATCAGTAACTTTCGCCATGCGGAATTTTTCAGCTGGTCGAAGGTTATCTTTAATAAGACGGAAATCAACATAGTACAAGTCATTCAACTGTGGAGCTGCGACTATTGCATTTGTTAATTCGTTTGATTTGATATCTTTATAAAAAAGACTACCAGCAACAGCAGTCATTGCTAAAATAACAAGCGTGATTATCTTATTTTTATGCATGATTAACCAAGGATCAGGATCCTTAGTATCTACCGTGTAATGATAGTAGGGTTCTTTTTGAGCATTATCAGCGATTGAAGGGTCGGCAATTGCAGCTTCCTCTTCAGATCCAGCTTTTAACTCTACCTCTTGATCAACTTCTGCGTTAAGCAAATGTTCATCTTCCTCATCATATTGGCGAATTGCTGCTTGTGACATAACCGCTCCTTATTATTATTTTGTTAAAAAATACCATTTGAGCATAAATTAAACAAGCGTTAATTTTATGTTACTCTAATTTAACATATGTTTTCTCAGATAAAAATATACTTGTAATTACGCTGAGAGCACCGATATTAATGAGTTTCATTGTTATCGCAACCACATGAGTTTATTAGAATAATTTTATTTGAAATAATGCTAAATTACAGTTTTTCCGAGTATACATTTTTTTATTCGCATTTAAAACATTCGTTTGATTATTACATTAAAGTAAATTTATCGATCCAATTGGCTTGCGTCTTACGTCTGCTCGCTGCAATTTTATTTATGTTCGCCTAATAGAACTTATCAGGATAAGATGTTACCCATTTAATAAGACCCTCTGCGACAACCACATGAAAAAAGCTACTAAAGTAACCCTCTTATCCTTATTCGTTTTCCCAGGTGCTGGACACTTGCTATTAAAAAAATATGCCATTGCTGCAGGCTTTATTATCAGCTTTACTTATTTGTTATTAGGTTTAATTAAAAAGGTACATAATAAAACGCAGCAAGTTATAGAAAGTATAATTCAAGGTGAAGTGCCAATGGAAATTAGCGCAATCCGTGAAGCCTTGATTGCAAAAGGTGCATTAGAACATCCTGATATGACATTTATTAGCTGCTTACTTCTTATTATATGGTGCATTGCCGCTTTCGATGCCTATAGAATTGCGACTAGGAATGAGCGCGACACTGATAATCTTCAATAAAGAAGAACTAAGGGATATTTATTAATAGGTGTAGATAACCTGAATTATTAGTTTTTTATATCGAGAAGTAGCGCTTTTGTATTTTGCTATTGCTGGGTATAATTACCTTGATTTCCCTTTTGAGCAATATGAATGAATTACCAACCGTTAGAAAGTTTAAAGAATGCTTGGATTTTTAAGCATAAAAGCTTACCCGTATCAGATAAAGACTTAGCCAGAATCAAACCCATGAGTATTGAGCGGGCAAATATCGTATGGGATACTTTTATTTCTCGCCAAGTAGACCACCCAGACTTTTTCAAAAAAGGAGATTGGCCTTCAGATAATAATCATTGGTTAGAGCAAGGTAAGTGGGAAGGTTTATGGGATAGCAATGATGAATCACTGCCTGAATTAATCAAAAACCATTTAGACTGGGACCAAAATACTGTCGTTTATTACTGCAGTTCACGAGATAACGTAATAGAAACAAATTGGATAACTTTTCAACGCTGTTGGAAAAATTTCTTGTTTATGGATGATGGTCCAATTTTGTTGGGTAAGAAGCGTCAGCAAACCGTGCAATTTAACAGTAATGGCTACTTTAAAGTGGGCCAAAAACCAACGAATACTTAAACCAATTTAGATCAAAATCATCACTTTATTATAATGGTCCTACTTTGCATAAAAATAATCGCCACAAACAGGGTTACAATTTTAGCGCGCTAACTAAAGCTCATCCTGAATTATCTGCTTTTATTATAAAAAATAAATATAATAATCAAGATACTATAGATTTCTCTAATCCATTGTCAGTTAAAGCGCTTAATTTTTCCTTATTAAAAAGCGAGTATCATATTGGTTTTTGGGATATACCTGACGGTTATTTATGCCCCGCGATCCCCGGAAGAGTCGATTATATTCATCACCTTAATGATTTATTATCAGCAACGCCAAAGGCATTATTAGCAAATACTCCCCCTATTAACGTATTAGATATAGGTACTGGGGCAAGTTGTATCTATCCTATTCTTGGACAAAGAGAATATGATTGGAATTTTGTCGCCTCAGATGTAGATCCTGTTTCAATAAAAGTTGCCAACCACATAATATCGGCAGATAAATCGCTAAATAAACAGATTAAGTGTCGGTTGCAGCCGGATAGTAACCATATTTTTAGCGGTGTAATAGCGAAAGATGAATTTTATCATTTAACACTATGTAACCCTCCCTTTCATCGCTCTTTGGCCGAAGCAACACAAGGTACAACTCGAAAAATAAAAAATTTAAATAAAACTAAAACGCCTGTTAAAAGCCAAGATAATACTCTAAATTTTGGTGGACAAAAAGCTGAACTTTGGTGCCCTGGCGGAGAATTGGCCTTTATTGGTAAAATGATTAAAGAGAGTAAGGTATATCATAAGCAAGTTTTTTGGTTTACTTGTTTGGTCTCGAAAAAAGATCATCTATCCAAGCTAAAATTTTACTTAAAAAAATCTCAAGCAAAGCAAGTTAAAGTCATTAATATGACCCAAGGACAGAAAATAAGCAGGTTTATCGCTTGGAGTTTTTATGATGCTGAATAATAGGATACTCGGCATCATAAAAACGAACATGGTCTTTATCAGCCTTTTTTATTTGCTTGTTAAAGCAGATTCTCCTGCAACAAGCTCCCCTAAGCAAAACAACTGCCATTGACCAGCAGTCATTTTATGCCAAGTTTCATTATCCGTAAGTGGCTTTGTGGCAATGACAGTAACAACATCTTTACTATTAGTTTCTTTTTGAAAGTCTACTGCCATCTCTGCATCAATAAGACTTGCTTGCCCGAATGGTGCTCTTCGGGTGAGCCAATGTAAATTATTAGAGCAATACGCAAATAAGTATTCTCCATCAGTGATAATAATATTCGCAACGCCAAGCTTGTCAATTTTCAACGCCAGTGACGCAATAAAGCCAAACAGTATTTGTGCATCAACTTGCTTGGCACCAAACTCAAGATGTAACTGATCGAGTATCCAGCAAAAAGCATGTTCACTATCTGTAGTACCAATAGGTAGATGAAATTCAATGGGTAACTCAGTTTTAAAGTCTTTTAATTGACCATTATGGGCATAAGTCCAGTTTCTTCCCCACATTTGTCTCACAAATGGGTGAGTGTTTTCAAGACACACTTCACCTGAATTAGCTTGACGAATATGACAAATGACTGCCTCGCTTTTCATGGGATACTTGGTGACAAGCTCAGCAATTGGTGAGTGAGCGCTTGGCATAGGGTCTTTAAAACTACGACAACCTTTACCTTCATAAAACGTCACTCCCCAGCCATCACTGTGTGGTCCGGTATTACCACCACGTTGCATTAAACCACTAAAACTAAAACAAATATCCGTTGGTACATTGGCGCTCATCGCTAAAAGTTCACACATTATTTTTCCTATTAATCCACCCTGCCACTTTAAAGTAAAATGTGCTTGGCTAAACCTATAATTTATTCTATAAATAGAGTATATCATTTACTAAATTTTTTTTTAAATTCAATTACTTTTTAACTCAATCCGTTAGTTTAATAAAACACTAAAAGGAATACTTGTGGATATTATTATTTGGCTATTTTTCGCCTTATCGTTAACTTGGTTTATGAGCTACACAAGATCGTCATTATCAAGTTATACCATAAGCCTTACCGTGTTGATGGCATTTGGTTCATTATTCAACATCATTGGTATTGTTTCCTGGCTGCTTTTTGCAGTCATTGCGTTACCTCTCAACATAGATAATATTCGTCAACAATTCATTAGTATGCCCTTATTGGCCATTTTTAAAAAGATAATGCCTAAAATGTCCTCTACTGAGCAAGAAGCCATAGAGGCTGGTACCACATGGTTTGATGCTGATTTGTTTCGCGGTGACCCTGACTGGAAGAAACTTCATAACTATCCTAGTCCTAGACTAAGCTCACAAGAGCAAGCCTTCTTAGAGGGGCCTGTTGAAGAAGTGTGTGCCATGGTTAATGACTGGCATATTACCCATGAGATCGCTGATCTTCCCGCTGAAATATGGCAGTTTTTGAAAGAAAATAAATTTTTTGCCTTGATCATTAAAAAACAATATGGCGGTTTAGAGTTCTCTGCTTATGCTCAATCTCGCGTATTACAAAAACTCACAGGGGTAAGCTCAGTGCTTGCTAGTACCGTAGGTGTTCCTAACTCGCTAGGACCAGGAGAGCTACTGCAAGAATATGGTACTAAAGCTCAGCAAGATCATTACCTACCACGTTTAGCTTCAGGTGAAGAGATCCCTTGCTTTGCCCTCACAAGTCCCGAAGCTGGCTCAGATGCAGGTTCTATTCCAGATTTTGGTATTATTTGTCATGGCCAGTTTGATGGCAAAGATGTTTTAGGCATGAGGCTAACATGGGATAAACGTTATATTACCTTAGCGCCTATCGCTACCGTTTTAGGCTTAGCCTTTAAATTAAAAGATCCCGATAAACTTCTTTCGGAGCAAGAAGAGTTAGGCATAACTTGTGCGCTTATCCCAACTGACTTACCTGGGGTTACCATTGGTCGAAGACACTTTCCACTCAATGTTCCTTTTCAAAATGGCCCAACTCAAGGAGTAGATGTTTTTGTTCCGCTAGACTTTATTATTGGTGGCTCTGATATGGCCGGCCAAGGTTGGCGCATGTTGGTTGAGTGCCTGTCTGTTGGTAGAGCAATAACCTTGCCTTCAAATAGTGCAGGAGGAGTTAAAGCCGCAGCGCTAGCAACGGGGGCTTATAGCCGAATAAGACGTCAGTTTAAAATGCCAATAGGTAAAATGGAGGGTATTGAAGAGCCATTGGCGCGTATAGGGGCAAATGCTTATTTAATGGATGCTGTTACCACCATGTCAACAGGTGCTATCGATTTAGGTGAAAAACCTTCTGTTATTTCAGCTATAGCCAAATATCATCTTACGGAAAAAATGCGGTCATCTATAATAGATGCCATGGACATACATGGTGGTAAAGGTATTTGCATGGGACCAAACAATTATCTTGCCAGAGGTTATCAAGGCGCGCCTATTGCCGTGACCGTTGAAGGTGCAAATATTCTAACTCGGAGTATGATTATTTATGGTCAAGGCGCCATTCGTTGCCACCCCTATGTATTAGCTGAATTAGAAGCAGCAAATAACAGCGATAATGAGCAAGCGCTCAATGATTTTGACCATGCCCTTTTTGGTCATATTGGTTTCAGCATCAGTAATATAGGCCGTAGCTTTTGGTGCTCTTTAACCGGGTCACACTTATTAACTAGCCCATATAATGATAAGACTCGTCGGTATTATCAATTACTTACTCGTTTTAGTGCCAATTTAGCTATGCTTTCAGATATTGCCATGTTGTCACTGGGCGCTGACTTAAAAAGAAAAGAACGTATTTCTGCTCGACTTGGAGATATCCTCAGTAACTTATATTTAGCTAGCGCTACATTAAAGCGTTATAACGATGAAGGAAGAAAGACTGCTGATCTTCCTTTCGTGCAATATGCGGTTGAAGATTGTCTTTACGATATTCAACACGCCATTGACGAGTTGATTAATAATTTTCCAAATAAGATCATTGCAAGAGCTTTGCGCGTTATTATATTCCCGCTAGGTACTTGGTTAAGAAAGCCAAATGATGAAATAGCTCATAAAGTTGCGCAATTATTACAAACACCGTCAGCTTCTCGTACTCGGTTAGGACAAGGGCAATACTTAACCCGTGATGGAGGTAATATTTTCGGAAGATTAGAACAAACCCTTGAAGACATAATTAATTGTGAACCAATTTATGAAAAGGTTTGCCTGGCTCTTGATAAGAAATTACCTTTTTATCATTTACATAAGGTCGCTGAAATAGGTCTTACACATAATATAATTTCAGAAACCGAAGCCAAGCTATTAACTACAGCTGAAATTGGACGCCAATGGGTTATTGCTGTTGATGATTTTAATAGCGAAGAGTTGACTGCATTTGGCAAACAACCATAATAATCTCCCACTCGTCTTTCATTGCTATCGAGATTAATTTGTATTTAGGGTGAGTTAATGTGTCTTTTAATAGTGTCAATTACTGAAACAATGTTAAAATAAGGTAAATGAAATGATAACGAATTCACAGAGTTTAACATGCCTATAAAAGATATGATGTCCCAAGAGCTAAATGATGCGCATAAAAAGCTGCCGATAAAGCGTCGTTCTAAAGGGGAACTAACCCGGGAGAAAATTCTAATTGCTGCCATTGAAGTATTAGCACTCAATGGCATAAAAGGTACCACTCACCGTGCAATTGCTAGCCATGCTAAATTGCAATTATCATTAACGACATACTATTTTAAAGATATTCAAGAGCTCATTCATCAAGCCTTCAAATTAAATTCAGAGCATATTCTATCTCGTGCAGACACTATTTTAGGGGCCGCTTTTACCGCTATTGCTAGCATAGAAAAGAAGGAATTAAGAAGAACGGTAGTCAAAGAAGAATTATGCCAAAAATTAACCGAAATGACAGTAGAGCATTTAATTAACAATATTAAACATCAAGCTATTTCATTGGCTGTAGAGCAATTGATGCTGACAGAGATCCAAGTAACTCCAGAATTAAGGTTACTCATTCAAGAGCATGAACTCGCTCAACTTGTACCTTACGAGCAGCTATGTTCTTTTTTCAACAAGGTGAATCCAGAGCTTGACGCTAAAATAATGTATACCGTTTTTTCTCAACTTCAGTACAGTCAACTGACAAAACAAGTAAGTATTGATGTCAAATTAGTTTCACAAACGACACGAAGAATTATTTCCTGGATCATGTCTCTAAAATAAGTTATCTCTATTATATTAATGAATTGTTATACAATTTCATAGTTTCAGATATAAAAATGCACGGCCTTAGCCGTGCACTTTTATAAGCTACTAATATTTAACTTACCCATTAAAGAAAAGACATTAATTCTTGATCTAATTGCATTAAGCTTTTTGGATCAGCCATCATGGTTTTTGCTAAAGATTTAGTTCTAGGTAACATACGTTCAAAATAAAATTCTGCAGTTTTAATTTTCGCACGATAAAAGTCACGGTTCTCAACATCACCTGCTAATTTTTCATAAGCTGTCTGGGCCATTTGAGCCCAAAAATATCCCATAACGATATAACCAGAGTACATCAAAAAGTCTACAGACGCTGAGCCTACAACATCACGGTCAGATTTCGCTTTCAATGCAAGACGAACTGAGTATTGTTGCCAGCTGGCTATTGATTTACTTAAAGGCCAGATAAAGCGATTCATCTGTCGTTTATGAGGGTTACTTGAAATTAAGCTATGGTTTTTACAAAAACCAAGTACTTCTTTAGAGAAGTCATTTAATGATTTACCACGTGTCATTAATATTTTTCGGCCTAATAAATCGAGTGCTTGTATGCCTGTCGTTCCTTCATAAAGAGTCGATATTCTCGCATCACGTACAATCTGCTCCATTCCCCACTCTTTGATGTAACCATGACCTCCAAAGATTTGTAAACCATGGTTAGCACTTTCTGAGCCAAGTTCAGTCAAAAAAGCTTTCAAAATAGGTGTAATGAAGCCTAATCTATCATCTGCTGCTAGACGCTCTTCCTCTGTCTTTGCCATAGAAATATCATCAACGATTTTAGCCGTGTAATAAATCATTGCCCTACCGCCTTCTGAAATAGCTTTTTGAGTCATCAACATTTTACGCACATCAGGATGAACGATAATCGGATCAGCTACTTTCTCTGGATATTTTTTTCCGGAAAGAGAACGCATAGATAATCGTTCTTTGGCATAAATTAATGAATTTTGGAAAGCGAGCTCCGCTGAACAAATACCTTGCAATGCAGTTCCAAGGCGAGCTGTGTTCATAAAGGTGAACATACATTCCAAACCTTTATTTTCAGGCCCAATAAGTTCACCTACAGCATTATCAAAATTAAGCACTGCGGTAGCAGAAGCTTTGATGCCCATTTTGTCTTCTATTGAACCGCAGACAACATTATTATTTTCACCTAAATTACCTTCTTGATCTGTTTTTATTTTAGGAACAATAAACAAAGAAATACCACGTGTTCCTTTTGGAGCGTCAGGTAACCTAGCCAGTACTATATGAATAATGTTATCGGTTAAGTCATGTTCACCGGCAGAAATAAATATTTTAGTACCGGTTAAATTATAAGTTCCATCGCCATTTGGTTCAGCTTTGGTGGTAACTTGCCCTAAATCTGTACCACATTGTGGCTCAGTCAAACACATGGTACCTGTCCACGTACCTTGAATTAAGCGTGTTAAATACAATTCTTTTTGTTTTTCATTACCATGGGTGGTAATGGTATTCATAGCACCATGACTAAGACCTGGATACATTGCCCATGACCAGTTAGCTGTACCTGTCATTTCTGACTGCACCATACCAAGTGAAGGAGGTAGACCCTGACCACCATGGTCAACAGCGTGTGAAAGAGAAGACCAACCACCATCAATATACTGTTGGTACGCTTCTTTGAAGCCTTTAGGTGTAATAACCTTGCCATTATCAAAGGTACAGCCCTCTTTATCACCACTTTGGTATAAAGGTAGTAGTTCATTTTCACAAAATTTTGCACATTCTTGAAGAATTGCATCAACTAAATCAGGACTAGCTTCTTCAAATTCTTCATATTTTTTATAATGATCATAATAATTAAATACATCTTCAATCAAAAATTTAATATCTGCCACTGGTGCTTTATAGCTTAGCATTAACCTTCTCCCACAACTTGTATGTTCTATTTATAATTCTATAGCTAGATTAAACCACTGGTCGTACCACCATATCAAGGTTTATTTTAAATTTTTCCATCTTCCGGTTTATCTGATTAATACCAATTGCATTAAGTTTGTGATCTTGTTATGCGTAAAGAAAATAACTCAAGGCAAAGCACTTGAGTGAGTAATAGCTGGCTATTGGGATTGAAAGCAACGTGGCCATGGATTAATTTAACTAGCATAAGTGGGCAATAATTTAATAAAATTGATATGCCATTCATGGATCAAATATTAAACACTGCAATGTGTTTATTTAAAATAAAGAAGTTGACGTTAAATTCTTAGTAAAATACTAAGGTTACATGGAAGTAGGTTAGGCCGATGGATTTTACTAACAACAAATAGATAAAAGTGTAAAATTTTAGATAAGCAGTTTATACCGTGGAGTTATTGGTACATTTTATTTTGTTTACGAGAACTTTTTTGGATATTTATTAAATGAAATGGGAATTTCTTTTCGGAATCTAGACAGAGGATTTAGATTTTCAGACGTTAATAAGTCGGTTTTTTGAAATTTAGAGATTTTCTAGGCGTTTGATTGAGATATTTTTCTTCAATTATAATTTTAAACAAAATTGGCGGAGTGGACGGGACTCGAACCCGCGACCCCCGGCGTGACAGGCCGGTATTCTAACCAACTGAACTACCACTCCGCATATTTTGTTTACTTTGAGTTTTCACTTGGGGAAGTGATTGGGACTCTACCCATGAATATTTAACGAATTTCACTTCGCATCAACTATGATGATTTTAACAAAATTGGCGGAGTGGACGGGACTCGAACCCGCGACCCCCGGCGTGACAGGCCGGTATTCTAACCAACTGAACTACCACTCCGCTGTATTTCGCTTTGAAATTTTAACGAATTT
>Ga0209395_1001137_pt1 | contig 38170 bp, 32 predicted proteins | sample GOMGulsemesocosm_3_FD_184635 | JGI IMG/M metagenome (GOLD analysis project Ga0209395, IMG submission 184635) | Methane-oxidizing microbial communities from mesocosms in the Gulf of Mexico - GOM9D Gulf of Mexico (SPAdes) (version 2) | ecosystem: Environmental > Aquatic > Marine > Cold seeps...
AGGCATTGTTCCTAAATGTTATTGATAATGATATTGCAGAATTAACTCGAAATGCTCAAAAAAGCCGAACCAGTAGCCAGGTCGAAGTGATTCAATCTGAATTTAGGGCATTCAGTTCTCAAGTTGGACAGTTATTATCCTATGCTCAAACTCAGGATGCTTTTGGTGCATTTCTCGTTAGTTTGGGATCTAATCCCGTTCCTGATGATTATCAAACGCGAACAGTTAATGATTTATCAAGTAAATTAGATGAAAAGTTTAAAATTTGGGAGCAGGGACAATTAGAGATTATTGATCCAGATAAAATGCAACAAAGAATTGATGAAAGAAAAGCTAAAGAAATTGATGCAGGTTTAATAGGTACCTTTTTAGAAACGCCAGTGAAATTACCTCCCATTCAAGATGCTTTTTTAACAGCTAAACTTCCTTTAAAACGAAGTGTTATTGAGTGTACTTTAGATGAAAAGTTAAAAAGCATAGCTAGAAAAATAACGATAACAGAGAAATAATGTCTAAAAATATATTTTTTATAACAAGTTTATTGTTATTTGTTGAGTTGGCTTATGCTGATGGAGTTATGCCTTTAACCATAATGAGTGCACAGCCTAAAACGCATCACGTTATCCGCGGACAATTAAAAGCAAGAGAATTTACGATTATTTCAGCAGGTCTCTCTGGGAAGTTAATTAAGTTTTCTGTTGATAGTGGGCAAATAATTACTAAAGGAGATAAGCTTGCCGTTTTTAAGTGTAAAATTGAATCTGCAGAGAAAGATATTGCTGAAGCCAAATTAAACGCAGCAAGAAATAAGTTATCAGCAAATGTTGAGCTAAAAAAATACAATAATATTAGTCATTTGGATGTTAGTTTAAGTAAAGCTGAGGTGGCTATTCAAAGTGCAGAGTTAAAACGAGCAAAAGCAATATTATCCGAGTGTACGATAGTTGCCCCTTTTTCAGGTATTGTTGTTGAGAAATTTGTACAAGCTTATCAATACATTAAACAGGGAGATCCTTTGTTGGAGTTAGTTAATACAGCTAATTTAGAAGTAGAAATGGTGATTCCTTCTAAATGGCTGGAAAAGGTATCTATCAATACTGATATTAGTATTATGTTCGATGAATTGTCTACATCTGTAAAAGCAAAAATATCACGGAATATGGGGGTTATTGATCCTGTCAGTCAAACAATACGGGTTGTTGCTCAATTAAAGAGTCCTTCAAAGCAGTTATTGCCCGGAATGAGTGGAGAAGTTAGTTTTACTAAAACTGAATTGATGGATAAAGTAGTGAGTGATTTAGATGGAGCCCACTAATAAAAATAAACTAGCTGCTGCTGATATTTTATTACTACAGCAGCAATTAAGGACCAAAACGACTTTGACAGAGTTGGGATACTTTTTAGTCAATGACAGTCAAAAAATAACACCTTATCAAATTGGTGTTTTTTACCATAGTTCTCGCCATTACCAGGCTTTAAGTGCTATTTCTGGCTTGCCCATGCCTGTTAAAGAAGCTCCTTTCTATATTTGGTTAAAGAAATTTTGTAAAGAAATCAATCAGAAAAATCATTCAACTCCCATCGTTATTTCGGCTGATATGTTATCTGCAAGCTTACTTGAGCAGTGGCAAGAGTTTCTACCTGATGAGGTTTTGTGGTTACCTTTAGTTGCAGCTGATGGCGAAAACTTTGGTGGTTTGTTATTTGCTAGGAACGATAAATGGAAAACAGATGAGTTAGGTATTCTACAATATTGGCAAGGCGCTATTGTTCACTCTGTAGCGCTAATATCGCATAAAAAACATTCGATTTTTACTGGAATAAAACTACTTGAAACATGGGTATGGCTATCGTTAACAGTTGTTTTAACCGTCATTTTATTTGTGCCTATATCAATATCCGTTTTAGCACAGGCAGAAGTGGTGCCTAAAAACCCTCGTGTTATTCGTGCGCCATTAGAAGGGGTGATTGCTGAAATTCTTGTTAAACCAAATAAAATCGTTAAAAAAGATCAGCTGTTATTGACGCTAGATGATACAAATTTAAAGTCGAGATTAGATGTAGTAGTACAAGAACTAGAAATTGCTAAAGCAGAATACCGTCGAGCAGAACAAATCTCAGTGATTGATCGTAAGGCATCAGCAGAAATGCCCATGTTAGCAGCAAGAATTGAGCAAAAAAATACTGATGTTGCCTATGTTAATTCTTTGTTAAAACGTATTAATATCCATGCTGATATGGAAGGTATAGCCATTATTAATGATGCTTATGAGCTAGAAGGGAAGCCTGTTAAATTAGGTGAAAAGTTATTAACTATTGCTAAATCAAATCAAGCAGAATTAGAAATGTGGTTAGCAGTGGGGGATAGTATAGAGTTGGAACAGCTTGCTGAAATTGAATTATTTTTAAATGTATCACCTGAGACAGCGTACCAAGCAAAATTACGTTATGTAAACTTTCAGGCGGAAATGTCCCCAGAAGGAGTCTTTGCATTTAGAGCAAGAGCCGACTTTTTTCAGGATAAACAAATACCACGTATAGGTTTGCGAGGAACTGCAAAAATATACGGGTATAAAGTGCCTTTGTATTATTATTTGTTTAGGCGGCCTTATGCAGCAGTAAGACAGTGGATAGGAATATAAATCAGGCGGTTCAGACACAAAAACCGCCTCCCCCTATTTTAAGACAAGAACTGAATCTTTTTCCTGCTGAAGTGGATGAAGATGGTTCACCTGCGTGGATATTACATGATCCCTTAGCGAACCGTCACTACCGATTGGGGCAGTTAGAAGTAGACTTGCTTATGTTTTGTGGACAGGGTGATGAGGAAAAAATAGCCCAATTAGCCAGTATTAAAATGGGCTATCAAATCACGGCTCAACAAGTCACTGAGCTGATTACTTTTTTAAGGATGAATAATTTAGTGCAAGGGGATGGTGCTCAAATAGCTTGGTACCAAAAGCAACAAGCACTATCAAAGAAAAGCTTTTTCACTCACCTGGCAAAAAGTTACCTATTCTTTCGTATCCCTGTTTGCCATCCAGATCATTTTTTAGATAAGACTTTAAAGTATGTTGTCTATCTAGGGGCTTCTTTAAGTTTTCTGGTACTTGGTATTTTGTTTTTTATAGGTATATTTCTAGTATCTCGACAGATAGGAAGTTTTGTGGGGACTTTTCTACATTTTTTTAATACGATAGGTTTTGCGGCTTATTTAATCGCATTAGTTTTTATTAAAATATTGCATGAACTGGGACATGCTTACACAGCAAAAAATATGGGCTGTAAAGTTCCTGTTATTGGTATTGCATTTTTAGTGGGTTGGCCCATTTTATATACAGATACCAGTGATGCATGGAAGTTAAAATCTAGGCGTAAACGCATGAATATCGGTATTGCAGGTATTGCAGTTGAGCTTGCTGTTGCAATTATTTGTTTGTTTCTGTGGAGTATTGTTGCTGATGGCGTTGTGCGAAGTGTTTTATTTTTGTTAGCCACAACCACTTGGATGATGAGTATTTTGGTTAACTTTAATCCACTTATGCGCTTTGATGGTTATTATTTACTGTCAGATTGGTTAAGAATGCCCAACTTAGAAAGCAGATCATTTGCTATGGCAAAGTGGTGGATGCGTGAAAAGCTATTTGCCTTGAATGCTCTTCCTCCTGAAAAAATAAAGATGAAATTTGTGTTTTATGCCTATGCAATATGGGTATACCGTTTCTTCTTGTTTTTAGGGATTGCTTTATTAGTCTATTATTTTTTCTTTAAAGCATTAGGTTTACTGTTATTTGGAGTGGAAATAATCTATTTTATTGTGCGACCCGTGATGAATGAATTAAAACAATGGCATAAGTTTTGGCCGCAAGTAACGTGGAATAAATCAACTATACGTAGTAGTTTAGTGTTGTTTATTTTAATTGCTTTAGTCTTTATTCCTTGGCGAAGTTCGATAGAAATCCCTGCTTTTATTAAGGCGGAGTACACCACTTTATATGCCCCCGTTTCTGGTCAGTTGCATCGTATTGCTGTTAGAAATAAGCAGGAAATACATGCTGGGGGTGTGGTTGTTGAAATGTATTCAGCTCAATTGAACTATGAGAAACAACAAAGCCAAAGACGATATCAAGAATTAAGTTGGCAGCGAGATTTTTTAGGGTTTGACCCAGCAATGCGTAGTCAAGCACTGATTATTAATAGTTCTTTAATAACTCAAAATAGACGTTTGCGGGGATTGATTAAAAAAGCTGGTAAGCAAAAACTACTTGCTACTAATGCTGGGATTGTTGTTGATTCTGATATGGAAATTAAAGAAGGCGACTGGCTAGCAGAAGGCACCCCAATTTTATCTGTTTTAGATGATAAAAACCTAATCATTCATGCTTATGTAGAAGAGCAATATTTATCGCGGATAAAGCTGGGTCAAAAGGGACTTTTTTTTCCAGAAAATGGACGTTATTCTGTACTAAAAGTTGAGCTGGTTGAAATAGAAAACATGGCAGTTCGTACTATGGATGCACTGTATTCAGCTTCGTTGTTTGGTGGTGATGTGGCAGTGAGAGAGGGAGAAGGCAAGGAACTACTTCCAGTTATTAGTGTATATAAAATACGGCTAAAAATAGTTGGTGATCAACTTAGTTTACAACGTGTAATGCGGGGGGTGGTGGTTTTAAAGGCTAATTCAGAAAGTATTTATAAGCGCATTAAAAATAGGGTAGTGGGTGTATTTAGAAGAGAGAGTGTGTTTTGAATGCACATTTTATTACTATGAAGTTCCCGGTTTTTAAAATGGTGAAAATAGCTGTACATGGGGTTAAATCCTACAAAGGTACGTAACACGACATAGGGTTTTTACTAACCCTTTGGTTAACAAAAACTTTAAATTACTTTTTAACTCCCATTTTTATAAGGTCTTCAGACTACAATTTTGGGGAGAGTTATTCCTACAGAATCCTTCAGCTTTTCATCAGAAAAATCATACTCTCCAAGCATATTGGTGTGTGCCCAGGATATGACGGAATGAGTGGCAATTGCTGATAATAGTTTTTCTTTTTGCTTTGGATCATCCAATCGCTCTAATTTTTGTGACAGAAACAGATAATTCCAGCAGATAATGGCGTTTTTTATGAGGCGGTTGCAGGCTTCCGCTATTTCCTGTTCTTCTTTGTCACCTTGTGTGAACTCACGTGGGTTTCCTACCGCAACAGCACGAGTAAAGCGGTTAGCCAACTCAACCTTGTTAAGCTGTTTTTCGATAGCCTGTCGCAATTCCAAATCATCGAGATAACGCAAAATGAAATCTGATTTTATAATCGGGGTTTGAAGTCCAACGGTACGAAAACGTACGGGACACTGGGATGACATGATGAGAATTGCAGGTTCTTTAAAACTAGGAACCGTACAGGCTTCAGAACTTATCAGGTCACTTTTGAAAAGTACACGCCCTTCCAGCCTTGCCCTTGCAATTAAACAGAGGAGAAGGACGGCATAGTGTTGCTCGAATTATTTGCTATGGTCAGCGAGGAGAAATTCGTAAGCGATATAAAGAAGGACAAGAAGATCAGCTTGGTGCTCTTGGGTTGGTAACTAATGCTGTGATTTTATGGAATACCATTTATATGCAAGCAGCTCTTGATCATATACAACAGTCAAAAACAATCAGAGAAGAAGATGAAGCGAGACTATCCCCTTTGGGGTATAAGCATTTGAATGTACTTGGCCATTATTCATTCACGTTAGAAGAGTCAGTCATGAAAGGGGGCTTAGACCACTAAATGGGGTTAATTAACTAAAAGAACAGTTTGTCTCACAATACCGACCAACCTTTTGGTGTTCCTAGCCTGTAGAGTAAATATATATTTCACTGTTTTAAAGATATTTTTCTGAAGAAGGACAATTTTTACTGAATTGTACCTCTACCTTTTGGCTTAATTTACCCATGCGGCAAGTTTTAACGAGAAAAAGCCACTAAAACATACAGCCTGTATGCTAAATACAAAGTATTAAGCATATACAAAATAAAGGCTATTTAATGTACATTATCACTTATACAAAAGATATGAAAACAACAAAGCTATAAATATTATTTATATTCAATGGTTTAACTGTATTTTTTCAGCCTGTTTTAAAATCGATATTTCCTTTGTATCGACTGGTATCAAAGGGCTACAGAAGGTCGCTGTGACAAACCGTTCTTTTAGTGAATTAACCCCATATACTTACCCTCAAACTATAAAAAACTAACCTTCTTTTATAATCAGTTTTTGCCCAGGTTGTAGGATTTTATTTAATGAAATATTGTTCCATAGAGCAATATCTTGACTGCGTACATCAAATTGGCGCGCTATATCCCAAAAAGTATCGCCTTTTTTAACAGTATAAAGTTGTTTGTTGATGCTTTTAGATGGCGTGGCTAATAAACTTGGAATAAGTAAGTGCTTTCCTGCACGGATATTAGTGTTTGCGAGGTGATTACCTTTAAGTAATGCATTAACTGTCGTTTTATATCTTTTGGCAATACTACCTAAGTTTTCCCCACTTTTTATTTGATGGCGACGCCATTTAATTCGATCTCTTTTTAGGGTTTTAGCTAATTCAGTTTTAAAATGTTCTGCTTTATCCGTGTGAACTAATAGATGAAAGGGGCCGTCAGGATCTGTACTTCCTCTTTTGAAAGCAGGGTTTAAAATGAAAAATTCGTTTAATGGTGTTTTTGCCATTTCTGCTGCAAGACTTAAATCCATTTGAGAGTGAGTGTTTACAACGGTAAAGTGGGGTTCGTTGGGGATTTCTAATAAGGGGATATTGTATTTTTCAGCATTAGCAAATATTTTAGAGATGGCTAATAACCTAGGGATGTAATTTTTGGTTTCTTGACGTAAAGGGAGTGACCAATAATCTGTTGCCAAGTTTTTCTTTTTATTTTTTCTAATCGCTTTTCTGATATTGCCTTTTCCAGCATTATAAGATGCAAGTGCTAAAAACCAGTTACCATCAAAAGTCTGACTTAGCTGTTTGAGGTAGCTTGTGGCGGCTTGGGTCGAGGTATAGACATCTCTTCGGCCATCGTACCACCAGTTTTGCTTTAGTCCAAACAAACGGCCAGTAGAGGGTATAAATTGCCATAACCCCGAAGCTTTACTTCTAGAATAAGCATGTGGGAGAAAGGCGCTTTCAACAACGGGTAATAAGGCAAGCTCACCAGGTATTTGTTTTGATTCTATTTCATCAATAATAAAGTGCAAATAAGGTGCGGCTCGACGTTGAATTTTTGCTAGGTATTTGGGGTGTTTTAAATACCTTTGTACTTCATGCTCAATTCGAGCATTATCAATTTCTGGTAGGGCATAGAGAGAAAATAAGCGATCCCAAGCGGTTACATAGGTCACCGTTTCAGGCTTTATTATCTTGCTTAAAGAATCTGCGTCTACGGGGAGTGGTTGAGAATGAATATGACTCAATTCAATTTCAGTCGGTGGTACTTCATTTAAAAAAGCATGCGTCGTGGCTTTTTCAGCACACCCTGTCGTGATGAATATAATCAAAAACAGTAAATAATTTCTTGAACTGATAGAATTAATGGCAGACATGTTTAGAGAATACTCATGAAGTTGATCTAAATTACTGATTATATATTAAAATGTATCTATTTTTCCAGTTAGAGATATGAAAAGAAAATTTCTGTTTTCCTTTTATGAAACTCCTCAAGGTAAGTTACTACAGATTTTAGAGGAAAATTATTTAAGAAGATCAATTACTGTTAGTTGTAAACAAACGATTTTACAAATAGGTTCTTTAGCGTGGGAAGATGATTTTATTGATTGTAGCTTGTATCAAAAATTCAATATCCTTGATGCTAAAGGTGAGGGGTGCTCGAAGGCTGTAAAAATATGTGGTAAGTCTTATCAGATACCTATACAGAGTGAGACCGTTGATTTAGTTATTTTGCCACATCTATTAGAATTTGATGCGTATCGGTTTCAAACCATGCGGGAAATTGAGCGAATTTTAAAACCAGAAGGTGAAGTGATTATTATCAATTTTAATCCTTTTAATGTTTGGGTCAGGTTACAGTTTTTATGGAATAAGAAACTATCTAATACCTGGAAGGGACATTTTATCCAGCGATTTAGAGTGGCTGATTGGCTTAAGTTATTAAATTTTGAAATAAAAACAACCTCTGAATTTACTCTGGATTCTGTTATAACGACTCCAGAGCACTTTAAATTTGGAAAACGGACTTATTTTTCTATGGCTTATGCCGTACGTGCAGTTAAAAAACAATATACTCTAATTCCACTGACACCTATTAAATCTAAACCTTCTCGATTTATGACTGTACCATCGGGATTAGAATCATCAACACAGAGGACAAAAAAGCATGACTGAGCAGGTCATTATATATACTGATGGAGCATGTAAAGGAAATCCTGGGCCTGGCGGTTGGGGCGTTTTTTTTCAATATAAAAAACATAAAAAGGAATTGTATGGTGGAGAGTTGGAGGCCACCAATAATCAAATGGAGTTAATGGCTGCCATTATGGCTTTAGAAAGCTTAACAAAACCATGCGATATTGCATTACATACAGATTCTAAATATGTCTTACAAGGTATCACAGAATGGATGGTTAACTGGAAAAAGAGGGGCTGGAAAACAGCAGCAAAAAAACCAGTTAAAAATGCAGATTTGTGGCGTAGATTAGATGCGGCAATAGAAAGACATCAAATAAAATGGATCTGGGTTAAAGGTCATTCTGGTAATGTTGGAAATGAAAAAGCTGATTCTTTAGCCAATCAAGGTGTCCCCATATAAGTATGAGATATGTTGTAATGCGATTAAGTTAAGATATTCTTTAAAGAATCTTTGCCCTTAAGCCCTCTCCTGATGGGTTGGGTGTGGCGAAATTAAAATGAATTCTTTTTCTCTTAATGCTATTAGGCTATGTTGATTCATGACAAATTTAATAACTAAATAAATATAAAATAAGCAATGAAAATATGGGTTGATGCTGATGCATGTCCAGTGGTTAATAAAGATATTTTATGCAGAGCCGCTGAAAGAACCGAGGTACTTACAACATTTGTCGCTAATCAGTTTATTCGTCTAGCACCATCACGGTATATTAAGTTTATTCAAGTAGCGCGTGGTTTTGATGTTGCTGATAATGAAATAGTACAAAGAGTAGAGATCAATGATTTAGTGATTACAGGTGATATTCCTTTAGCCGCTGAAGTGATTGAAAAGGGTTGTGTTGCTTTAAACCATCGTGGTGAGTTATACACGACTCAAAATATTAAAGAGACCCTCAACATGAGGGATTTTATGGATACTCTACGATCTAGTGGCTTAGAAACTGGCGGGCCATCCGCTTTAAGTCAAAGCGATAGACAGGCTTTTGCAAATCAGCTTGATAAGATATTAACTCGCAGTAATAAGAGATAAAACGTCCTGATTAGGTATCACTTTCTGCCATTGGATGGTGCTTTAATTTGAATGAGGGCGGGGAAGGATGGGCAAAGGGGCTTTATCCAGTGCCCATCACTTATACCGTAAAAACAGGGGGAGGAAAAAGCTATTTTTCCATCCATTTTCCCTGTTTTATAGTCGGTGGTTGTTTATTTCTTCCCAAAAATCCATTTAACATGCTCAAGCATATCGTTAAGTGAATTTTCTTTAATAGTCTGAATTAATTCATCCACTTTAAAAGCATGATGTCTTTCATAAACGACACCGTGCTGTGGAGAATCAGCTAACCCTGTTTCACGCGCATGCTCAACAAAGCCATCGTTTTTCCAGAAAAATGCACCAGGCATGGTCGTAGGAATAACCAATACGAAGAATAATGAACGACTAAAAGCTGACATAACAAGCATAGTAACGACTAATACAATGGCTGAAACGATACCCAAGATTCCAGATAACCCCGTAAATACAATCGTGCCTGCTGCCACAAAGCTGAATGCTAATAAACCATTACGCAATAAATAGGACTTACCATATTGAGTGGTTTGGCGATAATGAGAAGCCGCGCCTTCATTTTTGATCGTTAGCATCGCTTTAGCATGGAAATAATGACCTATCCCTTCAATTAATAGACCTGCACTGATGAGCATAGCTAAAGTAGGAATTAGTTCTGCTATTGCTGATAACGGTAAGGCTATGATGCTGACGGCTGCAATAATTAAAGCCCCCAAACTAAGCATTGATCCTAAAAAGGCGGTGCCTGTTTGCCAATGATCCCAAAAAGGTCTTGCTGGAATACGGTACAGTTTATACATGAAAAACAAACCAATAGGTCCACTAACAACCGCTAGATAAGCAAATATATTGGCAAAAAAGCTCATAAAGGCATTATCAAGCAAGGCGAAAAAAGCATAGCCTAACAGTCCAGTGTAAAACATCGATACACCTGCAATTTCACGACTAACAGGTGATAATCTCAAGTTATTAAAGCCCCGATAAAAACGATGTGGCTTGCCTAAATGCATATTGAGTTTGTATAGGCCAATGGTGCTAATTACAAATATTGTTAGTACTAAACTGATATGTACTGAATATTCTTGTAATAATTCAAAACCAGCCAGTCCGAATACAGGGCCTAAAATAAGCATTAAAAAGGCACCGACTGTCGCTTGGGTAAATAAAGTGAAAATTACATGGGCACTTTCATGACTGGTTAACAGTTTACGAAAATTCCAGTGTTTTTCTTGCCCCATTTTTTCATCGACAACGGGGGTGTAAATACCTTTGGCATCATCTTTATGGTATTTTATCGGCGTGGAATCCGTCCGGGTCATTTCGCGGTGATTCTGTTTTTTCTGCTGAAAACGAATATTTGGGTTGGTAATATCTGTGGTTGGAAACCCAGGGATTTCAGTTATAGCTTGATCTCTGTTTTCTGGGATATTTTCAACCACCCCAAAATCCAGCGCATTACCTAAACAGGCAGAAACACAAGAGGGTTTTAAACCCACTTCAAGGCGGTCAACACACATATTACATTTGCTAACTTCACCTTTAACCGGATCCAATTGCGGGGCATTGTAAGGACAGACCCAAGTACAGTAACCACAACCAAAGCAAATATCAGGGTCTTGTAATACCGCACCGTATTCAGTGAATTTTGTATAAGCGCGGGTAGGGCAACCTTTTAGACAAACAGGGTCATCACAATGATTACAGGCCATAGAAATATTAAGGCGTTGGTAATCAGGATAAGTACCACCTTCAACAAAACCTACTGAACGGAAAGCAATATGAGCAGGATTGTCATTTTTTTCACTACAAGCCGCTTCACAGGCATGACAACCAATACAGTTATCTGCGTTTAAGAAAAAACCATGTTGTTTGTTACGGTTAGGGTTTTCACCTATGCCCTCATCACCATTGATATTAAGACTTTTATCTCGACGCTCATCGCCTTCTTCGGTTAATTCAATATCTTTTCCGTAACGGTTTTTCGCTTTGGTTTCTTTATCCCAAAGATGGGCGTATTTAGGTTCGTCACTTCTTACTTTAATCATTGTTTTGTATGTATAGGTTAGTGCTTGTACTTCTTTAATCTTTTTAAAGCCCTCCCTTGATGGGGAGGGTTGGGTGAGGAGATATTAAAATATTTCTTTTTCTCTTATTCTTTTTACTTAAAAAAACAAAAAATTGTAAAAGAGAATTATTTTAGCTCTCCTCACCCAACCCTCTCCAGCAGGAGAGGGCTTGATAACTAAAAATGTTTTACCTTAAAAACTTCGCGCTTCCTTATTAATAAGTGCAGCTTCTTGTTGATTGATATGCTCAATTCTCACGGCAGACTGTTTAAAAGCGGGTTGTCGAGAATGAGGGTCTAATAAGCCTAAAGTTAAGCGATTGACACAATCAAAGAAATGAAAAGGAATAAATATCATATTATTAGGGACTCTTTGAGTCAGCATCACCATCACCACGGCATCACTCCGTCTTGAAACCACACGAACATAACTCTGATGAATGATGCCTAATTCAGCCGCAGCATCAGGGTTCATTTCCATAAAAGGAGTTGGACTGTATTTATTGTTATTGCCAATTTTTCCTGTACGCGTACGGGTATGGAAGTGTTCAACTAAACGCCCTGAGTTTAACCAGAAAGGGAAACTTTCATCAGGCACTTCATTATTATCAATAAAAGGGAGGGGGATTAATTTAGCTAAGCCATCAGCATAACGGAAAGTAGCCTCTTCGGTATATAAGCGCTTGCCACCTTTAACAGGTGCTTCACCTTGGTCAGCCTGTTCTTGTGTGTAAGGCCATTGAATACCGCGATTTTTCTCAATTAAATCATGAGTCATACCTGAGATATCAACCAGCCGACCTTTAGATAAATGGCGCATTTCTTCAAAAACCTCTGCAGGTTTATAAGGAAATTTCATTTTTTCTGATTGCTCAAATTGTTTCGCTACCTCATTAAAAATATGCAAATCAGTTTTAGTATTTTCGTAAGGTTCTTTTACTTTTCGCACGATATTGACGCGGCGTTCTGTATTGGTAAAGCAACCTTCTTTTTCTGCCCAGATCGCAGCAGGTAAAAAGATATGGGCGTAGTCAGTAGTTTCTACATCAAGGTAAGAATCCTGCACGATTAAACATTCAAGTTTTTCTAATGTTTTACGAATACGTGCAGTATTGGGCATGGATGTCATCGGGTTGGTACCGACTAACCATAAGCCTTTAATTTCGCCTGTTTCAATGGCAGGGAAAATATCTGTTTGCGCCATACCACGTTGCTTAGGAAAAAATTCAGGATCAACATTCCAGAATTTGCCAATGTCTTCCCGATCTTGTTTGTTTTCTAGTTGGCGATAAGCGGGCAGGCCAGAACATGACGACCATTCACGAGTCCCCATGGCATTACATTGCCCGGTAATTGATAAGCTAGTGCCGCCTTTTTTACCAATATTACCTGTCAATAAACTGAGGTTATTTAACCCCACTACACCATCAGAACCATGAGTACTTTGATTAATCCCCATAGTCCATATATTCATTGCTGCACCCGCATTTGCATATAAACGCGCTACATGACGAATAGTATCTTCATCAATGCCACATATTTTAGAGGCTGAGGTAGGATCATATTTTTGAACTTCTTTTTCCAATTCAGAAAAACCATTGGTATTGGCTTTTATATAATCTTTATCTTCTAAACCTTCAGCCAAAATAACGTGCATTAAAGCATTTTGCAGCACGATATCTGTGCCTGGCGTAATGGGTAAATGCATATCCGCATTTTGTGCCAGCATAGTGACACGAGGATCAACAACAATTAAAGGGAAATTGCGTTTTTCCTGCGCTTCCTTCATTCGCCAATAAATAATAGGGTGTTGTTCAGGTAGATTAGAACCCCAAGCAATTAAGCAATCCGTATGTTCAAAGTCTTCGTAACATCCTGGTGGGCCATCAGAACCAAATGAACGCTTATAACCCGATACGGCAGAAGCCATACAAAGTGTGGTGTTGCCATCGTAGTTATTGGTACCAATAACTCCACGAGCTAATTTACCTAAGGTGTAAAAACCTTCGGTTAGAATTTGACCGGTTGAAACAATAGCAAATGCATCGCGTCCATAAGTCGACTGAATACGCTTGATTTCATCAGCCATTTTAGTGGTGGCCGCATCCCAGCCAGAATTTTCCCAAGGTTCATGAAAGTCAGACCTGATCAGCGGAGTTTTTCCACGCCCAGCAGATTCAAATAATTCATGTTCAAAAATGCCCTTTAAGCATAATTTTCCCTGATTAACATCAGCGCCACCGACACCACGAGAAGAAACTGGAATACCATCTTGATTGGTACCAATTTCAATGGAACAGCCGGTAGAGCAGTAACCACACGTTGAATAAGTCCACTTTTCAACTTTCTTATCAGCAATGGTGATAGGATTCTTTTTGTTGCGACCGAATAGCATATTGTTCTAGAGAATGAGTAGTTGCTAATGAATAAGTATATAGCAAAGTATATGCCATGATCTGTATTTTATGTATCTTAATGATTTTTATGAAATAAAATTACCTAGTAAATTACTGGGTAATAAGTATCAATAGTGACGCACTTATTTTGGTGCAAAGAAAACGCTTAATGGTGCAATATAAAACACTTAGTTAGAGAAAGGTTAAAGCTTTAAATAGTAGGTTTGATGGGGGGAATTAAAATACACTCTTTTTTGCCTTAACTTAAAATGGGAATCAACCAAACCTAGGTTGATTCTATATGAGAATATAGTATGTTGTAGAGCGGACTTCAGTCCGCTAAAGTAAACCTCGTTCAATAAGGATTGAATGTCAATTAATCTTATAGTGTTCGACAATTAGTCAGGCAAGAGGTGCAACGTGCGAATAACCGCGCGTATTGATGATAGTTATAAGCAAAAATTAAAGACTACTCAACAAATAACCCATTTGAATACAACAGAAATTATCAAGCAAGCCTTAGATTTGCTTTATGAAAAAACTGAGTTGTCTGGCAAAGAAAAAAATCAGCAGTTATTAAAAAAGTTGGCGGGTATTGGCAAAGGCCCTGAAGATGGTTCAGTGAATTATAAAAAATATATATCGAATATCTTGATGAAAAATTCGATCATCGCTGATACAGGTTTTTGGTTTGCTTAACCAAGATGATCATTATCATTATCATGATAAGGCTGTTAGGTCATGGACGAATCCTTTCCACTGATTTGCGAGATTTTAGAACCTATCGCTGGAAAAATCACAATCCTTTTCAAAATCTATTATTGCCGAACTCCTAATGTCGCCACCACTAAAACCGATTGTGATGAAAGAGCGTGTTTCTATGGTTTTTCTACAAAAAGGCCAGATTGATGGTAAAGATGGCGCGTTTGTAGAAATTGATAAAGAGTGTTCCCCATACCCGTGGGGATGACAGATCCCTTTTTTATCTTTTCTATCGGATAAACCCTTGAATATTATTTTAGATAACTTTAATATATTAAGTTTGATGCTAGGGCTATCGAAGTCTTGCAAACTGAAGCTTTCAAGGATATTTTTAATGGAAGCCTTTGTTATCTAGCTCAGCTTGAAATATTTAAGGATAGAAAAATAATCTCACTTTCTCACTGTGCACTTCGCTCAAATAAACAGTTATCTATTGCTATTTATAATGGAAAGATAATTGATAATACCCGCTTTAATGCTGATGTCAGTCAACTATCAGCCTCACTTTCTCTTATTGATCAGCAATGTTTTGCAATATTCTATGATCAAACTTATCCATTTTGTGTCAGCTTATTTGCACTGTTACATGGCCATAAAAAAATTTTTATTACGGCTAATAATACTGCCGATACGGCTAAACAATTAACTGAGCAAGGTTGTCTATTACTCGGGGACTGGAAGGGAAGGGAAGTATCAATTAAACCTGATCAATCCACTGATTTTGAGTTAAGGCCTTTGAGGTTGAATCAGGCAGAAGTCACTATTTATACCTCTGGCTCTAGTGGACAGGCGAAAGCAATCCATAAAACACTACAGCAATTTCAATCTGAAATTGAAACCTTAGAACAATATTGGGGGAATAAGCTGGGTGATGCGCAAGTATTAGCAACGGTGAGTCATCAGCATATTTATGGGCTACTGTTTCGGGTGCTTTGGCCTTTAGCCACTGGGCGCTGTTTTCATAGTGAATTGTACCTTAGCCCTGAGCCAATGTTAAAGGTAGCTAATGATATTTCAGCTTATTGGGTTGCTAGTCCGGCGCAGTTAAAAAGGTTGGATGAATTAAGCCCTTGGCAGCAGATGGCTCAATTAAAAATTATTTTTAGTTCGGGTGGGGCTTTATCCTTAGAAGCCGCCAAACAAATCGATCAACATTGTGGACATCAGGTGCTAGAAGTTTATGGCAGCTCTGAAACAGGGGGGATTGCCTGGAGGCAGCACGTTAATAATGCTTTATGGACACTATTTAACGGCATGAGCGTGACCATAAATGAACAAGGACAGGCTTATTTATCATCACCTTATTTAACTAATGCTATTGATTCTGATAGCGCCTTATTAAAAAGTAATCATCAAAATCTGTATAAAATGGATGATAAAATTCAATTAAAAGATAACCATCAGTTTGAATTATTGGGAAGGGTAGATCGGATTGTAAAAATTGAAGAAAAAAGATTATCTTTGGATGAGTTGGAGCGAGCCATAAATAATCTCGATGGGGTAGAGCAAGCCTATACCTTATTATTAGCTGAGAAGCGGGATAAAATCGCTTGTATTTTGGTGTTAACAGAGAAAGGCAAACAAGCATTACAACGAGGTCGGTCCGAGGTTATTAAACAGCTAAGAAAACAATTAATGCAACGCTTTGAAACGGTGTTATTACCAAGAAAGTGGTTGATTATGACATCTTTACCATTCACTTCACAAGGTAAAATTAATAGAGAATTACTGGTTAAATTATTGTCACTTGATCCTTTGCGCTTCCCTCAATTATTAGAATGTGATTATCAAGGGCAGTCAGTTGAATTAAAATGCCGAGTTTTAGCTGATTTGGTGTATTTTTCAGGCCATTTTCCTGAACACCCAATATTGCCAGGGGTGACTCAATTAGCTTGGGTGGAACAGTTGGCTAAACTATTCTTTACAATCTCTGCGCCCTTTTTACGAATGGAAGTGGTTAAGTTTAAAAAAATTATTCAGCCCAACGATATTATTAAGCTTAATTTAAGCTGGAAAGCTGAAAGCGGTAAATTATATTTTGAATTAAGCTCAAACAATGACTCCCATAGTTCGGGACGAATAGTCTACGGAGAACAATCATGACAGCGTGTCTCATTGTGCCTGTTTATAATCACCATCAGGCAATTAAACGAGTCGTTGAGCAGCTTAAACCTATGGGCTTGAGGTGTTTTTTAATCAATGATGGGAGCTCGGCTGAATGTTCAAACGTTCTGCAACAGATTCAACAGCAACAAAGCTCATGGCTCACCTTGTATGAACGCTCAGAAAATGGCGGGAAGGGGGCGGCTGTGGTGGATGGTTTTAAATTAGCCATTGAACAAGGTTTTAGTCATGCGATTCAGATTGATGCGGATGGACAGCATCAGTTTGATGATATTAAGCTTTTTATTGAGGCCAGTGAGCTTTATCCTGAACGAATGATTTTGGGACAGCCTGTTTTTGATCAATCAGTGCCTAAGAAAAGACTTTATGGCCGCCAATTTACAAATTTATGGGTTTGGATTAATACCCTGTCCTATTCAATTGCTGATGGTATGTGTGGATTTCGTTGTTACCCTTTAAACGCGGTGAATGAGCTATTAAAATCTGCCTCCCTTGGTCAACGGATGGATTTTGATATAGATATTGTGGTGCGACTTTATTGGCAAGGTCTGGATGTGGTTAATATAAGCACTGAAGTACAATACCCTTTAGATGGTGTTTCCCATTTTAATATGTTGCAAGATAACCTGTTAATCTCTAAAAAACATGCCCAACTTTTTTTCGGCATGTTATGGCGAATACCAACATTATTGATGAGGAAGCTAAAGTGAGTCATTGGTCACAAATTGAAGAGCGTGGCATTGTTTGGGGCATGCATTTTTTATTAAAGGTTTATCTTGGTTTTGGGCGAAAAGTTCTACAGTTCTTTTTATATCCAATTGTTAGTTATTATTGGTTATTAAATAGCAAGGGCAGAGCGGCAAGCCGTCAGTATTTAGAGAAAATATCAAGTTTTAAAAATGACTCAACGATTAACTCTGGTTTGCTGGGAAGCTACCAGCATTTTATAAGTTTCGCTAATGCACTGATAGATAAACTGGCTGCCTGGAGTGGCAGTTTAACCCTGAATGATATTGAATATCACGGTCGAGACGCTATTATCAAACATATTGATAAGGGACAAGGTGTCTTAATTCTTGGATCACATTTAGGAAACCTGGAAGTTTGTCGCGTGATTGCCAAATTGAGAAGTAAGGTCACGATTAATGTATTGGTTCATACTAAACATACTGAAAAATTTAATACCTTATTAAATCAATATGCGGGGGAGGGGACGCTTAATTTAATACAGGTGACCAGTGTGAATGCGGCAACAGCCATGATGCTGCAAGATAAAATTGAAGCTGGGGAGCTAGTGATTATTGCTGCTGACAGAACACCCGTAGGCGAAAATGGGCGGATTGCTAAAGCCGAGTTCTTAGGGAAGCCTGCGGCATTTCCTCAAGGCCCTTTTATCTTGGCTTTACTGTTAAAATGCCCAGTCTTTACCTTGTTTTGTTTAAAAGAACAGAATAAACAGGTGATTTATTTTGATCATTTTAGTGATGGTTTAAATTTTTCTAGAAAACAAAGAACGGCTGCTATTCAGCAATGTGTTGAACAATATGCTGAAAGATTGCAGCATTATTGTGTAAAAGCGCCTTTACAGTGGTTTAATTTTTATGATTTTTGGCAAATTAACGATGAGTGAAACCATTGAATAAACAGACAGTGAGTGTCAATGGACAGGCTATATCAATAGAAGATGTCTGTTCAGTTGCAGAACAACATCAGATACTGACTTTAAGTGTCGACGAGTCCTTTGTTAACAGAATTAATAAAGGGGCGGAATTTATTGATACCCTGTTGCAGGAAGAAGGTTGTGTTTATGGGGTAACCACGGGGTATGGTGATTCTTGTACGGTATCCATTCCTTTGCAGCATGTGGAAGAATTGCCTAAACATCTATATACCTTTCATGGCTGTGGCTTAGGTCAACATTTTGATCGTCAGCAAACGCGGGCAATTATGATGGCGCGTTTAAATAGTTTAGCTCAAGGCTTTTCGGGTGTGCGGTATTTATTATTGCAGCAAATAAACCGATTGATTGAACTTGATATTTTACCTTTAATTCCTCAGGAAGGTTCTGTTGGAGCCAGTGGTGATTTAACGCCTTTATCTTATTTAGCCGCTGTTTTAGCAGGTGAACGAGAGGTGCTTTATCAGGGAAAGGTTCAGTCTACGGCTGAGGTTTTTGCTCAATTACAAATAACTCCACTTATTTTAAAGCCAAAAGAAGGGCTGGCAATCATGAATGGTACCGCTGTAATGACTGCGGTTGCCTGTTTTGCTTATCAGCGAGCGGCCTATTTATCCCAGTTATGTACCCGAATTACAAGCTTGGCTTCTATCGCATTGAAAGGTAATGCCTATCATTTTGATGAAAAACTGTTTTCGGTGAAACCGCATAATGGTCAGATAAAAGTGGCTCAACGAATACGTGCTGATTTGCAATTATCGACAGAAGCACCCCGTAATGATAGTCGTTTACAGGATCGTTATTCACTGAGATGTGCGCCCCATGTCATCGGTGTGCTGGAAGATGCCTTACCTTGGTTTAGACAATTTATAGAAAACGAACTCAATAGTGCTAACGATAATCCAATCATAGATGCGGAAGGTGAGCATGTTTTGCATGGTGGACATTTTTACGGCGGACATATCGCCTTTGCTATGGATAGCATGAAAACCACGGTTGCTAATCTTGCAGATTTAATGGATAGGCAAATGGCTCAATTGATGGATACTAAATTTAATCATGGTTTACCCGCTAATTTATCAGGTGCTTCAGCTGATCAAGCCATGCTGAATCATGGCTTTAAAGCCGTGCAAATTGCTGTGTCTGCCTGGACAGCTGAAGCGTTAAAAAATACTATGCCAGCGAGTGTTTTTTCTCGCTCAACTGAATGTCATAACCAGGATAAAGTCAGTATGGGGACTATTGCTGCCAGAGATTGTATTCGCGTTTTAGAACTTACTGAACAAGTTGCTTCAGCCATGTTAATAGCGGTGGTTCAAGCAGTGGAATTACGGGGGAATCAGCAACACCTCAGTTCTGACTTACAAACAACCACACAGCAGCTTAGAGAAAAAGTCAGTTTTCTTGAAACCGATAGGGCACTGGAGCAAGAGTTAAGACTTTGTATACAATTGATTAGAGACAGGCATTGGACATTATATGAGTAAAGCAATAGTCGCTTGTGAAGTTGAAATTGATGTGCCCTTTTTTGATGTCGATTTAATGGAAATCGTCTGGCATGGGCATTACGTAAAATACTTTGAAATCGCGCGTTGCGCCTTGTTAGATAAAATTGGCTACAACTATATGAAAATGCGTGACTCGGGTTATATCTGGCCTGTGATTGATATTCGCCTGCGTTATGCCCGATCTGCAAAGTTTGGACAAAAAATTATTGTTCATGCCGAGATTAGTGAATGGGAAAACCGTTTAAAAATCAATTATAAAATTGTAGATAAGTTGACAGGAAGCCGTTTAACCAGAGGCTATACCTGTCAAGTGGCTGTTGATATGGCAACAGAAGAAATGTGTTATGAATCCCCCGCCATTTTGTGGCAAAAACTGGGGCTCAATAAACCGTGAGTCACTATGATGTTATCGTAATTGGCAGTGGGATTGGGGGCTTAACATCAGCGGCATTGTTAGCTAAATCAGGCCAATCAGTTTTGGTATTAGAAGCACACGATAGACCGGGTGGTTATGCGCATGGCTTTAAACGTAAAAAATACCACTTTGATTCAGGTGTTCATCTGATTAGTGGCTGTGGGTCAGAAGGCTATTGTGGTGGGCAAGTTATATACAAAACCTTACAAGCCTTGAATCTGTTAGATGAAATTGAATTTATCAGTATCAACCCGTTTAGTCATGCCCATTTTCCAGGGCTACAAATAGGTTTACCTCAAACTTTAGATGATTTTATTGCCGCTTTATCTCAACAGTTTCCTGCAGAAGCCGATGGAATAAAGTCTTTGACTGAACTTTGTCTGCAATTATCAGAAGAAATCACCATTGCTGATGAATTAATGGCAGAAGTTGATCTTGAACAGGCTCAACAACTGATGCCTGCTTTGTTCAAATACCGAAAATCTACATTAGCTGAAGTAGCAGAGCAGTATATTTCAGACCCAAAGTTACTCGGTGTATTTGCCAGCAATTGGCCTTATCTTGGTTTACCACCCTCTCAAGTGTCCTTTGTCTATTGGAGCACCATGTTAATCGGCTATATGGTTGATGGCGCTTATTATTGTAAAGGGGGATTCCAGCAATTAGCCAATACTCTGGTAAAGGGATTGCAGCGTTATGCTGGAGACATTAAATACAAATCGACTGTTGAAAAAATCATTATAGAAAATGAGAAGGTGTCAGGGGTCATTGTTAATAATCAACGGATCAATGCAACAACGGTCATTTCTAACGCTGATTTTAAACAAACGGTCTATCACATGGTTGGGGAACAATACTTTCCACGGCGTTACTTACAGCGTATAAAGAAAATGCAGCATTCGCTGTCTATTTTTGTGGTGTATTTAGCAACAGATCTGGATTTAAAAGCGATGAATATCAGTCATGAATCTTTTTGCTATCAAGATTTTGATCATGATAAAAATTATTTAAGTACTCAGCAAGGTGATCTTTCCTGGGTTAGTATCACTGCACCAACATTGGTAGATCATGCGTTAGCGCCAGAAGGTGAACATTTGTTAATGTTGACCACCTTGTTACCTTATCAGGCCGCCGAATCATGGAAATTGGAAAAGCCAAAATTTATGCAAACCATGATAGAAATCGCAGCCCAAACCATTCCAGCGCTTGAACAGCATATTTTATATAGTGAAGGCGGTTCACCTGCAACCATGCATCGTTATACCCAAAATTATCAGGGTGCAGCCTATGGTTGGGATGTTACGCCAGGGCAGGTAGGCCCGGCCAGAATCCAAAACCAATCCCCTATCAAAGGTTTGTTTTTTGCTGGACATTGGGCATCACCGGGTGGTGGGGTTTATGGCGTGAGTGTTTCAGGAGTGCAAGCAGTACAAAAGGTTTTGGGCATCAGAAAGCAATCTGACTTTTGGCGTTCAATTAATATAGCTATGAACTAACCACAGGATAAATAAAGATAGATTGGAAACGCTGTTATTTTTATGGGTAGAAGGGGCCTCCAGGTCGCGGCCGAGACAAGATCAAGAGCTGTCTCGGCTAGAAAGCCGCTCCCACTTAAAGTCTCATGTTTTTAAATTCAGTTTGGTTTTGGTCATTACTTTTCTTCAACCTGTGGCTTGTTTATAATCATGTCAATTAATTAGTAATCAGCTTTAAAAGCGTGATGAGTTTCACATTATTCCTATCTTTTTTTTGCTCTGAATATAATGACACAAATATAGGCTAGACTTCATTTCATTACTTTGTGTGATTTCTTTATACCTTTGAGTACTGACTGTTAATTTAATTAATTAGTAAAAAAGCCTGTGCAAACAATTCAAAATCTTATCAATAATGTTGAAAAAGTCATTGTCGGAAAACGCTCAGTGATTGAAATGGCGGTGATTTCATTGCTTTGTCGTGGACATATTTTAATTGAAGATGTTCCTGGAACTGGCAAAACCATGTTGGCTAGAGCCTTAGCAAAGTCAGTCGATGTGGATATGAACCGATTACAGTGTACGCCTGATCTGCTTCCCTCTGATATTACGGGGGTGCCGATTTACAACCAGAAGAATAGTGAATTTGAGTTTCGTGCGGGTCCTGTATTTACTCATCTTCTGCTTGCCGATGAGATAAACCGGGCTACACCAAGAGCCCAGTCTGCATTACTCGAATGTATGGAAGAATTTAGAGTCAGTGTTGATGGCACCAGTTATGATTTACCATCACTATTCATGGTTCTGGCAACTCAGAATCCGATTGATATGGTCGGGACTCATACCTTGCCTGAGGCCCAGCTTGATCGGTTTTTTATGCGTCTTACTGTGGGGTATCCTTCTGTAAATGAAGAAGTAAAGATTCTTAATGCACAGGCAGAAATTCATCCTATTGAACACTTGGCAGCAGTTACATCCAAAGAAGAAATACTTAAGGCCCGTCAAGCAATTAAAAAAATCCATATCAATGAAGATGTGGTTCAGTATATTGTAAGAATTTCTGAAGCGACTCGTGCGCATCATGATTTACGTTTGGGGGTTAGCCCGCGAGGATCTCTTGCCTTGTCTCTTGCTGCTAGGGGGTTAGCCTTTTTACGCGGACGTGATTATGTTACCCCAGATATGGTCAAAGACATGGCTGGTTCAGTATTAGAGCACCGTTTGATTGTTTCATCGCATGCAGCTGTGCAAGGTAAAACAGCGAAACAGGTTTTAAAAGACGTTATGGATCATATAGCGCCGCCAGTTTAAGCTTTAGCTATTTTAGAAAATAACTGGAGGACTTTTCTTCAATCTGTGTTTAGTTAATAATCATGTAAATTAAAGTAAAAAATGTCTCTTATTACGGTTAATAAATCCAGATTTCAAAAAATTACAGTGTTGATTGTTTTGATCATTATTGTTTATTTCTCTGCCAGTAATAGAGAGCAACCCTTGTTATGGTTAATGGCGGCTTTATTATTTTCCAGTTTGATTGCAGGGCTATTATGGCCGTATTGGTTGATGCATAACTTATCAGTAATACGTACTGGACCTGAGCGAGCTAAGGAAGGTGAGGCTGTCATATTTAATGTAGAAATAACTAATTCTGGCTGGATGCCTCGATTTATGATCGAGGTCGTTGACAGGTTACCCTTTGTAAGAGGCTCTCAAACTGTTGATTCTAAAACTGAAAAAACCTTAGGTGTCGTTGCCTATATAAGAGCAGGAGGGATACAAACTTTTGAAGCCAAAATTATCTGTGAAAACAGAGGGTATTATCAATTAGGACCTGTTAGTTTACTGTCTAGTTTTCCTTTTGGATTAACAGAGGTCCGACAAATAAAGAAAGGGCAATTAGAATCTTTGATTGTTTACCCTAGAGTTTTTCCTATTTTATCTTTGCCTTTGCTAGGTTGTGCGGATGAAATTCATCGGGGTGATGTGTTTTTACCCGAAGGTTCTGGTGTGGCTGAATTTTCAGGGTTACGTGAATACCGTCATGGAGACAATCCCCGTCATGTACATTGGTTAGCAACTGCACGATATAATGAACTCATGGTTATGGAGTTTGAACCACTCGCCTCGGCCAGTTTGTGCATTGCTATGGATGTTTCAAAGTCAGCAAACGTAGGGAAGGGGAATCATGCCAGTTTTGAATATGCTGTGAGTATTGCCGCTTCAATTGCTCAATATGCTTGTCATAAAAACATACCCATTCAAGTGCAGGGAGTCGCAGAGTTAAGCGAGGGTCATATGATGGCAACAGGAGAACGCCATTTTCAAAAAATACTAGATAGCCTAGCTGTCATTGAAGTTAAAGAAAATATTAATTACTCAGGTATCTTACATAAAGTCGCTATTGATTGTCGTTATGGGCAAACCATTATCGTTTTTTTATCTCAGCCAGAGTCTGAAGTCGATGCCATTTTACAGGCGGTTTTTCAATTGAAGACACGAGGTGCAAGAGTGTTAGCCATTGTTTTTGCTAGGGAAACATTTTTGTTTAAAGGCCCTGACAACTCTTGTTATTTGCAAGGCTTATCAGAACTGAGGATACCTTATTTCAATATTCACAAACATGATGATCTAACTGAGTTATTTAACCAATGAATGCCTCACTAAATTATCTGCCTGTTTATATAGGGCTATTTGCAATTGAAATGCTTGCAATCATATGCAATTGTTTTCTGGATATATCATATGGTGTTTTTACAACAGAAGTTTTTCTATGGTTTTTAGCTATTGCCTACTCTTTAAGAGTGGCTCAACGTCAAGCTGGGGTAGCTAAGAGTAATGGCAACAAAATAAAAAACCGATTTTTAATTCTAAGCCTATTTTTATTTCTTTTTATATTTATTCCAATGTGGGGGGCTCCTCGTGCAGGCGTTTATTTTCTGGGGTTATTGCTAGTTGCTTATAACTGCACGATAACCACATCAAAGCAGTTACATTTAGCTGTGTTAATTTCACTGGTACTGGTCATCTTTGCCTCATCGCATTATCGCGCGGACTGGAGTATGTTGTTTTATCTTATTCCTTACGTTATTGCGCTTGTATTTACTCTGGTAGCCGAACAAATTAACCGTAAAGTTGAAGATACTTATCTTAACAGTTTAAATAAACAACTGATTGGGGCTCAAGCATATGCCATTGCTGCGGCTTGTCTAATCATTTTATTTATAGGACTGTTTTTATATTTAATAACCCCACAAGTTATTTGGACTTCTTTTTCTTCTCAATGGGGATCGCCTGCAAGTTCAAGTATGCAAGAAAATAGTGGGAATGCTAATGATGGCGGCGGCTCAGGGAGTGGTGATGGCGAGGTATCACAAGGGAATGTAAACGATATCAGGGTATCCAGTAATAGCTTGCCAACTTCAGCAGAAATACGCAAGATGGCAAGAAGACCTAGCATGCCTAGGTGGCAAAGTGAAACAATGATGGCTATGGCTAATGCTTTAGATGGGTATGAGGAGCACTTAAAACCTATCGTTATTTATGTTGTAGATTTGTGGCAAGTATTTAAGGAATGGCTGAAAAAAAACCTTAAAACCATTGTTTTTTTATTAGTAGCACTTATGCTACTAATGATAATGTATGGGTTTAGCCGTTTATTTAAAGAAGCAAAAGTATCACTCTGGATATTAAGTCGGTGGGATTATTTACGTTTAGGTGTTCTAGCGATGCATGCACCAGATGAACAAGCTGTCATTCAGTATTATAAAGCGACTGAAAGACTATTTTATTTGCATGATATGGAACGCTCTAAATTTAATAATGCTCAAGAATATTTATATAATATTCCCACCCTGCGTAAAGATATAAAAGCACCCCTTTTAGAGCTGACCATGCTGTTTGAAGATTCTCGATATGGGGTACGTGGAGAAAGTGCTCATAACATAAAGCGTATGCAGTTTTTGTATTGCAAAATCTACCGATGTATTGAAATTTAATTCTTATATTAATTTTTTCAAAAGTTTTGACACCTTATAATTACTCATTCGCTGGGATAAGTGGGAAACAAGTAAACAGACGACTTTCAATGACTGTATATGATTATAATAATAGTGTTCAGCAACGGTTGTTAGAGGGATTGATTTTTGAATAAAGCGTTTCTATTTAGTATTTCACAAATCATCGTGGTTTGGAGTGTTTGGTACTATTTTACCTATCCCGATTCTGTTCAAGTGATCACCGAAAATTGGCCGATTACTTTTACCATGGTGTTCGGTTCTTTTATTGCAGGCGCAACCAGTGAAGGGGGAGGGGCTATTGCTTTTCCTGTCTTTACTAAAATCCTTCATATTTCCCCCATTGATGCAAAAGTGTTCTCATTAGCGATTCAAAGTGTGGGAATGCTGGCGGCTACCTTAACCATTATCGTTATGCGTATCTCTGTCGAATGGCGTGTTGTTTTGTGGGCAAGTTTAGGGGGGATTTTAGGCGTAATGCTTGGAGGCATTATTATTGCGCCCTTATTACCCGCTGATTTATTAAAAATGTTGTTTACTGCAATGATTAGCAGTTTTGCATTGACTTTAGTTTTGTTAAATTGCAAACAACGCTTATATAACCATTCTCTGATTATTTATCGCTGGCATGAAAAGCTAATTCTCCTTATTACTGGTTTTATCGGTGGATGTATGACTGGCTTAGTTGGTAACGGCATAGATATTATCTGTTTTTCAGTAATGGTCTTATTATTTCGCCTATCAGAAAAACTATCGACAGCAACTTCTGTTGTATTAATGGCTTTTAATTCTTTAATTGGCTTTCTGATACATCTATTTATAATGGGTGGCTTTACAACTGAAGTAAAAAATTATTGGTTGGCTGCTATTCCCGTTGTAGTTGTAGGGGCTCCTTTGGGTGCTTACTTTTGTACTCGGCTCACAAATAAAACCATTGCAACGATTTTAATTACTTTAATTGCGACTGAATTAATCAGTTCGGTGTATATAATGACATTAAGCCGTACGATTATTTATGTGAGTGTTACAGTATTTTTACTGTTTTGTTTTATTTACCTTCAAATGTCTCGGGTTACACAATACAACCCCAATAGAAAAGAGAGTTAGCGATGCGATTATTATTTCGAGGTTTTATTGTTTTATTACTGATGATGTCATTGGTTTCTTGTAAAAAGACCCTAAAACCAGAAGAATTACCTGGGCATATAGTGTTTGGAAATACCTATTACACTCAATTTGTAATTCGATATGAGAAGGGCGCGCATGCGACAACTAATTATCGACGCGGGGCGTATATCCCCATCAATACAAAAGTCAGATTAAGTAAAATGACGACTAAAACGATTGAAGTGGAACTGGATTCTTTTGTTAAACCTCTTGTGATTAAAAATATTGCAAAACATACGGGGGATGACGTCTTTAAAGCCTTTGATAAATTATTTGGCAAGAAAAAAGTTAATCTTAGACAGTTTAATTCGCTAGAAAGAAAACATATAAAAACAGGTACTGTGGTCAAACGGATGCGTAAAAAATCGGTTCTTGCGGCTATCGGTTATCCACCCATTACCGAGACCATGAGTTTAGAGTCTGATACCTGGGTGTACTGGAGTGGACGTTTTAATAAATTTAATGTTAATTTTTACAAAGGCAAAGTCTCTACAATTGTAGATTAAGTGATTAAATAATAATGATTAATGTTGTTAAAAGTGTTTTTTTTACCTGCCTATTTATGGCATACCCTTATCTGGTTTATAAAGGCATAGAAAGCGGGATGGTGTGGGTCGCCCCCGCTATTTTTTCGGGCATCTTTTTAATGCAAGCTTTTGCAGCCCCTAAGATGAAAGTTAAAATTTATAAAGCCTGTATTGCGATCGGCTTATTATTAGGCGCTTATTACTTACAAACCATTACCGCAAAGGTTTTACCCGTTCTTATTCAATTGATGTTGATGTACTTTTTTGGACGGACATTACTAAAAGACATGGGGCCTCCGTTTATAGAAAGCTTTGTTCGATTAGAATTTACTGAGTTACCGCCTGGCATTAAAGCGTATTGCCGCCAATTAACTATCTTATGGACTAGCTTTTTTGCCTTTAATGTAATGATGTGTATAGCCTTAGCTGTTTTTAGTAATGATAAATGGTGGGCACTTTATAACGGGGTTTTTATTTATCTCATGATCGGTGTATTAACCGCAGGGGAGTATATTTACCGTCATTTTCGCTTTCCAGAATTGGATATCCCTGATCCCCAATCAACCATAAAAAACATGTTTGTCAATGGACGTAAAATTTGGATGGATGTACAAGCACGATGATTAAATTTTATTATTGGTTTAGCTCTTTTTTTATCTGTTTATTAATGTTTTCAGCGAATAGCCATGCAGACGATACTCTGCTCAGTTTGATGCAAAAAATGCAATCTGATACCGCAGTTAAAATGCATTATAAGGAAATTAGAACACTAGAATTGATTGATCAACCTTGGCATGGAAGTGGCTATATGTACTCTATAGCACCGGATTTAATGATTAGGGAACAGGTAAAACCACAACGCTTATTAATGGGAATTAAAGGGGATCAGATGTTTTATTTTGATCCAGAAAGCCATCTACGCTATCAAGCTGAAATGACTGAGGATAATCCCTTAAGTCTTAATATTGCCGTCTTTAAAGCACTGATTAATGGGGATGAAGCCTTATTAAAACAAATGTATTCAATACGCTTTAACTCAAAACCCAAGCGATGGTTGATGACTCTAAAACCTAAACAACAAAGTGAATCTGAATTTAGAATTATTGTGTCGGGATTAGCAGGAAAGGCCGCTGATACCATTATTACTAAACAGGTCGACGGTGATTTAAGTGAATTTATGTTACAGCCACTGAGTGTGGGGGATGAAGTAAAAATTAAAGCCACTCAATTATATAAAGAATTAGTGGGTAAATAGTTTGAATTGGCGAAAACCTTTATTTTATCTATTACCCCCTTTGCTGGCTTTGGCCACCGTACTACTGGTTAATTTTAAAACAGATCTCTCCGCTTTTATGATTGCGGGCGATAATGCCGAAGAAATATTGCTGGCAAGTGAAATGCAATCTGGAACTTTATCACGACGGTATTTATTATCTATTGCTGCAGTTGATGAATCTGAAGTTTCCAGTCATTTCATACGCAGATTACAAAACCAACTCAAAGCGATTGATGGGGTGGTTGATGTCTGGTCACCAGGGCAACAAAGCAAGGTCACAAACACAATTCAACAGTTATATGGCGGCTATGGTGGGGCATTTTATAGCTTAGATCCTGATCAGTATTTGCCCAATATTTTTTCTATACAGGGATTGCAACAAAAAGCCACGATATTGAAAAAAATGTTGCTGTCTCCGCAGGCTCCCATGCTTAAGAAGCTTGCCTTGCAAGATCCATTGTTATTGAGTTTAAGTGGTTTTCGCTCATTGGGCGAACAAATGCAGCAGTCAAGCTTTCAAGATAGACGTTACCGAAGTTTGGTTTTAGAAACCTCAATGGCAGGGCTTGCACCTGCACAAGGTCGTATCCAAACAGCAATTTATGACAGCTTTAAGCAACTTAATCAATCTTCCAGCTATCTTTTAGAAATGACTGGTGTGCCCGTTTTTGCCGTGGCAACACAAACACTAATACAAGGGGATATAACAAAAGTTAGTGTTTTTTCTTCTATTGCCTTGATGTTGTTATTTCTGCTGATTTTTCGTTCATTTGCGGTGTTATTCCAGGTGTTTTCTTTATTAGCGATTGTAATTTTAGGATCAATCCTAAGCACGCAGTTATTTTTTGGCTACGTTCATGGCATGACCGTGGCAATAGGTTCTACTCTGGTTGGGATTTGTATTGATTACCCCATTCATGCCATTGCTCATGCTCAGTCTGTTATTCCTCAGAAAAGAACCGCTGTTATTGCTAAAATTTGGCCCAGTATGTTGCTAGGTGGCATTACCACCATGATTGGTTATGTAGCGCTTGGTTTATCGGGTTACCCTGGTTTCCAACAAGTCGCTGTTTATGCCGCAACAGGTATTTTAGTCAGCTTGCTTTTAACTCGCTTTGTTTTTCCAGGATTAATGACAAGCAATAGTCGGCATGCTTTAAATGTACCGATAGTTGCTCGTTGGGCACTATTTTGTCAGCGCTTTAGACTGTGGCTAATCAGTGGCTTATTCCTTTTGCTAGGCGCAGGGTTTTTTAGTTTAAATACCTTGCACTGGATGAAAGACATGCAAGAATTAACCCCAGAACTGGATTACCTTAAACAGAAAGATAAGCAAATTAGAGCAAGAATCACCAGTATAGAACCTGGGCGGTTTGTATTAATAACGGGTAAAAATATAGAAGCGGCGCTACAAAAATCTGAACAAGTTTACTCCGTTCTGGATCAATTAAAACAAACAGGAGAATTAGCAGATTATTTTGGCTTATACCCCTGGTTACTTTCAGAAAAAAAGCAGCAACAAAATCAAGTAGCATTAGCTGAATTTTTAACGATAGATAATATTGAACGATGGCAACAAGCTTTGGCAAAGCAGGGCTTATCCGTCAAACGACTAGGTAAGCTAAACTATCAAACAACAAAAGCATTAACTTATCAGCAAGTGATGGATACAGCGGTTAGCAAACTGATTGATAGCCGAGTGATCGTCGGTGAACAGCAAACCATTATTATGATTTGGCTTTCAGACCATCAGCCTGAAGCATTACAGTTAGCACTTAATAAAATCGAGAATGCTCAGTATTTTAGTCAGCGAGATATGCTGAATAATATGACTCAGGATTATACAGCGCGCGCGAAAAAGTTATTAATCTTAGGTTTATCACTTATTGTTCTGGTATTACTATTCCGATATAAAAGTGTACTTAAAACCCTGCAAACGCTGTTGCCTGCTGTGTTAGCTGCTTTTTTAATTTTAATGTTGTGGTCTTATACGGGTGAAGCCATCAGTTTTTTACATTTAGTTGGCTTTCTACTGGTAATTGCTATTTGTGTCGATTATGGCATCTTCTATCAGGAAAATCGTGGCGGCGATATTAACCTGACCTACCAAGCGATGGCTGCTTCAATGCTAACAAGTGCCTTGGCTTTTGGAAGTTTAATCACCGCAGAAAGTACCTCATTAAGAATTTTAGCCGGTGTGGTCGCAATAGGTGTCATCTTGGGTTTCACATTATGCCCGATCATCATCAAAACAGGGAATAACAATCAAATATGAAACTTTTATTTATTAAAACCCTTTTATTTAGTTTGTTAGTGCCTGGAATAGTTGCAGTATTAGGGCCGTGGTTAATGACGGATGACATAATATTAGAAAGTGCGCCCTCAACGCTGCTTGCTTTATTGTTGATGACTGGCGGTTTCGCTATTTATATCTGGTGTGTTTGGGATTTTATAAGCTTTGGAAAAGGTACTCCCTCCCCAATTGATGCCCCCAAGTATCTCGTTATTAGAGGTTTATATCAGTACACCCGAAACCCAATGTATGTCGGTGTTTTATGTTTTATTTTTGGCTGGATATTGCTATATACCGAACAGGCTCTATTGATTTATAGCGTATGCGTCGCAAGCACCTTACACTTATTAGTTATTTTCTATGAAGAACCTATATTAAAAAAGCAATTTGGTTCAGAATATATAGCATATAGCAGCACAGTTAATAGATGGTTACCTAATCGGATATTAACACCTAAAAATCCCATGTAAACTAATGATAAATATTCCAACTCAATGTGATGTATTGGTGATTGGTGGTGGTCCTGCTGGAAGTAGTGCGGCCATTCATCTGGCACAGAGTGGGGTAGAGGTTGTGTTACTTGAACGCGTCAGTTTTCCACGTAATCAAGTAGGGGAGAGTCTTATCCCTCACTTCTGGAAATTCACCGATATGATGGGCGTCTCAGAAAAAATTCAACAGGAAGGTTTTGTTGCCAAAGCGGGTGGGGTGACCGCCTGGAATGATCATGTTCATCAAATAAAGTTTTCTGATTTTGGCTATACCCGACCAGGTTTACATGTAGAACGTGACATCTTTGATAATATTTTACTCAAGCATGCCCAAAGTTGTGATGCTAAGGTTTTTAATCAGGTCGTTGTAAAAAATATTGATTTTAGTGACTCATCAGCCCCTCAAGTTTTTTATACTGATAAACGAGAGCAAGGCCAAGCGGATGGCTCAATCAAATGTCAATATGTGATAGATGCAAGCGGGCATAGCACCAGTCTGGCAAATCAGTTTAAAGCTCGACAAACGATCAGTTCAAAAATGAACTTTTTATCTATCTGGGGTTATTTTAAAAATTCTAATTTTGTAGGTGCTGATCGCCAGAGTCATTCTTTTAGTAACTTGGGACAGATAAAACCAGTTACTTTTGTGATGTCATATGAAGGCGGCTGGATTTGGCATATCGTATTACGAGAAAAAACCAGTGTAGGTCTGATTATTCCAACAGAACGCACTAAAGGCATGGGGCGATTACAACGAGAAGCCTTTTTTCATCAGTGTTGTAAAAATGCACCGCATTTAAGCCGTTTATTAGAACCAGCTCAGTTTATAGAAGGCTCGTTACAATATAGGCCCGATTATTCATATTATTCAAATAATATTTGTGGTGAAAATTATTATTGTATTGGTGATGCCGCTGCTTTTGTAGACCCTATCTTTTCACACGGCGTGCAAAATGCTTTTTATAATGCCGCAGTGACCAGTCTGGCAATTAAAGAATCATTAAAAAACAAAAAAAACCGACTGCGGTACAGTCAATTATGTGAAAGTCGAATGCAACAATTTTATGGCTTCTCCAGAGCCTTATCTCTAGGCGATTTTGGCAATAACGGGGTTAATCCAACCTTGGTTAAAAATCTGATGAGATCATTACCCGCATTAGAGCTGGAATTAATTCTAGTTGCTTCAGAAATGACCAACCGCTCAGATAATTTCCGTCAATTGCTTAAAGAAGCAGGCATATTAAGTGAATTTGAAGAAAACTTCTCAGGACTAACAAGTTCTAGAAACCAGAGATTAGCATTTTAAATGATATTAGCATGATAACTAAGCACTATAAGCTCAACTAAATTTTGCATTCTATTTGGCTATGTCACACGTTAAGTGTGTGTTTTGTTAGTTCTTAAGCCTACTCTTGCCGGAGAGGGTTTGGGTGGGGAGAAAGTAAATTGATTAGCTATTGATATTTATTAAGTCTGCTGGCGATCGGACTGCCAGTCCTGGTTTATTCAAAACATGGGTATAAATCATAGTTGTGGAAACATCAGAATGGCCTAATAATTCTTGAACTGTTCGAATATCATAACCATTTTCTAACAAATGTGTAGCAAAAGAATGTCGCAAAGTATGGGAGCTAACACGCTTTAGCAAGTTGGCATCAGTTGCAGCCTGTTTGATTTTTTTCTGTAAACTGGTTTCATGAAGATGATGCCTACGAACGGCTCCAGTTCTAGGGTCGGAAGAAATACGGCTAGCAGGAAATAAATATTGCCATCGTAGTTCTTTAGCCGCATTAGGAAACTTTCGACTTAAGGCATCGGGTAAATAAACTTCTCCATGACCATTTTTTAAGTCAAGTGTATGTTGAGTGGAGACAAAATCGATTTGTGAAAGAATTTGTTCCGTATAGCACTCAGGTAGTGGAACCAAACGATCTTTATTACCTTTGGCATTTCGAATGACAATTTGTTGATAGGCTTCATCAATATCTTGTACACGTAAGCGAATAACTTCCATTAAACGCATACCAGTTCCATACTGCAAACCAGCAAGAAGCTGATAAATTCCATGCATCTGGCTTAGTAAAGAACGTATTTCATTGGTTGCTAAAACGACAGGCAATTTACGCGGGCGATTAGCCAATTTAAAACCTTTAACATCAAGAGGTTTTTCTAAAACATTTTTAAATAAAAAACATAATGAATTTAAAGCAACAGACTGAGTATTTGATGCCACACGTCTGTCAACAGCTAAATGGTTAAGGTATTGTGTGGCATGCTCATCATTAAGTTCGTCAGCATGAGTGTTTGGATGAAAAAATAAAAAACGTTTTACCCAGTTAGCATAAGTTTGTTCAGTTCTAATTGCATAATTACCAGAGCGTAAACTGTAAATAAGTTTTTTTAGTAGAGCATTGTGAGAAGCATTATTTAATTTGGTGGGCGTTTTAAGTGTATTGGTGGGTTGTACCGATAACTCAGTATAGTCTCGAGCAACAGTCTCATGGTTATCGGCAAGTTTTTGAGCAGCAGCTTGCCAATAATCCCAATCAAATTCTTTTGCCCAAGATAAATGATAGAGAGGAATTAAAAAAAGTTTTAAGGCATGGAGTAACTGACGAAATTGCCAGGAAGTTAAATCAAACTTTCTGTCTATTTCTTGTATAAAATGATTGATATCAGCCGCTTTGATTGATGAAGCTGTATAAGATGAATCTTTGGCTAAAATAAAGGCTAAAAACTGTTCTACCCATTTAGTATAGTAAGAATGTTGATTCTGAGGGATTTTGTTCTGTAATAAAATCCCTCGAAAACTAGTCCAGTCAGGTGTAATCATAAATATGTTAGAATGACATTGACATTTAATATGGTATAAATATACTGTAGCATATTTATACTATAGATAGAATGCCGTCTATATCGAATACCACTGCATTCTGTCTATTAAACTGTTAGAAAGTTTATGGATGAAAAACTGAAGCATCAAAAGACAAAAGTAAAACACCAGATTGTGTCTTGAATATTTTCAAATTATTAAAAAAAAACAGCATGTGTCTGGAAATTTCTGCAACTCAATAAAGTCCTGCATATCGTTAAAAACAAAATAACCACATCATTAATGATCAATAGCATTCAGCTTTAAAAATAGCAGATAAACAATCCTTTAACTCAAAGTAAATACCATGACTGCAGTTGTATCAATTTAAAACTTGCTTTCATTTCAAATCATCAGTAGCTTTACATCAATGCAACCATTTAAAAACCAATAAACAAACAGTTATGCGGTTACACTCTTCTAACAATAAAAATACACTCGGAAAGTCAAAAGCTACGCTCCTCGTACCTCGTCGCTACACTTTTGCCTTCCGGTGATTTTGGCCGTTATACCTCTCTCCATCTAAATAAATGAAAATAACTAGAATTATAATTAAGAAGTTTCGTTCAATTAATAAAGCTGATATTTGGGTTGGGTCGATTAATGCTATTGTAGGTCAGAATAATGCAGGAAAATCTTGCCTTTTAAGAGCTATGAATGCTTTCTTTAATTACGAGAGAGAAGAGCAAGCATTTTCTGAAGGGGTACATATCTTTGCCTCTAGATCGACTTCAAAAATAGAAGTACACTTTAATGAGTTTGACGTTTCAAAAGTATCAGGCAAATATATTTACAACGGGAAAATAATTATTGAGTCAAGTATTAGGCTTAACTCTAATGGGTGTTCGAGAACTATAAAATATAAATCTTCTACAGGCTGGGTTACGGACAGTACTGTACTTGATGAAGTAAAAAAACAAATTGAATTTATATTGATTCCTCCAAATAGAGGAGCAGGTGAATTAGATAAAGTAGAAAATAATGTGTTGCAAATGTTGGTTGAAGAGAAAATGAAGGAGGCTACTGATGTAAGGGATAATTACACAGTAAAATTTAAAAAAGCGATAGAGCATCTAGAAAATGGAGCTTTAAAAAAAATTGCTAATGATGCCAAATCTGAATTCCCCGTCAATAAGCCTTTTAATATAAACATTAAATATGCTAAAAATATAAATTATAAAGACTTTTTGCCTGATGTTGGTATAACAATTGATGAGCTAGGTCTTTCTCACTCCCTATCTGAATGTGGTTCTGGTATTCAGAGCCTTACAATAATTTCGTTATACAATTTATTGGGTAAAGCTAGAGAAGAGAATATTATTGTTGGTCTTGAGGAGCCAGAAACAAACTTACACCCTCAGGCACAAAAGGAGTTAATATCATATTTCAAACAATTAGTTGAAAATGGGAATATACACCAACTCTTCTTTACAACTCATTCTTCTACAATTGTAGATCAAGTAGATCATACTGAAATTATTTTATTTAAGAAAGTTAATAATCATAATCGTGGTTTTGTAACGAGTGTAAAAAGGTTGCCTAAAGATTTCTTTGAAAAATATGAGCTAAACGACTTTAAGTATTATCAATTTTACAGGTATAGAAATAGTGATTTTTTCTTTTCTAGTTATGTGGTGATTACTGAAAGTAAAAATGAAGTAGAAATTATTAAGAGAATTGGAAAAGCATCATCTTCTGATTATGAGATAAATGGCCTCTCATACTTAAATTTAGATGGGGTAGATAAAGCCAAATATGCTATTCATTTATTAAAAGAATTAGAGATCCCATTTCTTTTAATTGTTGATAAAGATTTTTTTGTTCCTTATAGGAACGGATCATATGATAACAGTTTAAATGTCTCAGGGTTTCCTACATATAAAGAAGAATTTAAGGATGAAGAACTTATAAAAGAACTAGTTGGTGATGCCAGGGTTAGAGCTAAAATTTTAAGAAATGTAAATAGTAATCACACAGAAATGTTAAATGAATTAGAACCTTTTGGCGTAATATCTATGAGGTTTAGTTTAGACTTGGACTTAGTAGCAATTGAGAAGGCTCAGGAAAAATATTATATTTTGTTAAATATATTAGAGTCAGAAAAAACACCTTTATCTTTAACTTCAAAGCGAAAAGCTATTAAAAAAATAAGTCGAATTATCGAAGTCTTTGAATATTTAGATACAAGAAACTGGCCTTATTCTTTTTCTAGAATAAGAAAAGTAATGACTAAAATATCAAGGGACTTAAGTTAAGGTATAACAAAAAATTCCAGTTGACCGCTGGCAGCACCACTCGTTTTCAGAGGTCATTTTTTTAATTAAAGTTCAGTGCGCTAGCTGAGTTCATCGTATATCTGCCAGCGTCAACTGAATTTGGCGTTATGCTTCCCCGAAATTAATTTATGTATACTAGCGAAGCAATAAATAACACGATCAAAATAGCAGGAGAAACTGCGAATACTTACACGCACCCTGTATTCGTTTTTGATCAAAATGGTAAACCTGATCTGCTTGCGAGTGCGATTACAATAAAGCTAGAGGGTAAATTTTATTTAATTAGTGCTGCGCATGTATTTAAGGAGATCGCTAATGCCTCTAAGGTTATTTATCTAGCGATTGAATCTGAATTTTTTCAGGTGCCTGGAAAATACGTAGTATCAGAGGTTGCTGAAACGGACCACTTCGATATTGGGTTTATGGAGCTTACTTCAGAGTTTGTAAATCAGAAGAAGATACCAGTGCTAGAATTTGAAATGCTGATGTCTTACGAGTTCTTTGAATCGATTTATGTAGTTATGATATACGGGTTCCCTAATACGAGAAACAAACAGTCTAAATCGTTGCGTGGTTCCACTAACTTCAATACTACAGCTTTCGTGTATGCTGGTGCTGTAAAAGAGGAGTTTTCGCATTGGGAGGAATTGGAAAAATCTAAAGACGTTCACACATGTATGAGTTTCGGCAAAAACCCTCTAGGGAATGAGCCGATTCATCCTCGTGGTATAAGTGGTGGTGGATTATGGGTTATTCCTGATATGGAGAAACCAAAGGAAATTTATCTCGATTCTATTTTAATTGAATACCATAAAAGACATAGGGTCACTTTTTCTACTAAAATAGCGAATATCATTGTATTTATCAGAGAAAATGCATAATAAAATCAAGCCAGCTTGATTTAATGAGCCATTAGAAATTTTAAGTGATTAAAATAAAGCCTTAAAAATATAGGAATAATCCTGTTTCTGAACAGGAGTTAAAAGCCTATTTTTTTGTTTTTTTGCTGGTTTTAATACTAAAAAGTTCTGTTTGTTATTTGCCAAACACTAGGGTTTTAAAAGCTAGTATTTGAGGTAACAGAGTAATTGTTACGTTGTAGGGTGGTTTATTTTTAAGCGAAAAACGGTGCAAAAAAGGGTAAAATCAACTTAGTTTCTCTGTTACAGTAAAGAGCGTTTAATAAAGCAGAAAACTGCCAAGGATAGTAGCAATAGTGAAGTCTGTCTTCTAACAAGGCGCTTCAATTGACCGCTGGGCACGCAGTTTTTTTCAAAGAATTACAATTATCAGAGTTCAATCGTTTGTTGGAATATATCTTAGTTAATTCCAGCGTCAATTGAGCTTGTCGTTA
>Ga0209395_1001139_pt1 | contig 38122 bp, 36 predicted proteins | sample GOMGulsemesocosm_3_FD_184635 | JGI IMG/M metagenome (GOLD analysis project Ga0209395, IMG submission 184635) | Methane-oxidizing microbial communities from mesocosms in the Gulf of Mexico - GOM9D Gulf of Mexico (SPAdes) (version 2) | ecosystem: Environmental > Aquatic > Marine > Cold seeps...
CTGCCAGCAACGTCATTATTCCCCCGCGGTTTCCTCCCCCGGGGCCAGTCCGACAGCAGCCCTTTAAAGTTTTGAGCCTCACGAGAGAGGCAGTGCTTGAGGGCTGCTATCCGACAACCCTTAACATGAGCGGACGGTGGGGAGATATAGATTTCGACAGGCTGAACACGGGGAAAGCGGACGTTCAATAACGTCCAGCTCTGCTACGTAGAGGACTGGCAATGTTTGTGCGGGTTTTGCACAAAAAATGATAGGTTACGGAGTGTCAGATTGCAGCTGTTTGTTAGCTTTGGATGCTGAATAGAATCTCACTATTTATTGCTCTCAACGAGTGCTTTCAACGCCATGTTCATCTGATGATAGCCTTCGGCAATTACATCGGGAGGTAAATCAGCAAACCCTACAGCAATACCGGAGAAATCTTCATCGTGTCTTAGCACTGTTTTACCTTGTTCACCCGGTTGAAGCTTGAAAGTATGCACACCATAAAATATTCCTTTTATTCCTCCTCCCCAGGTAATCTCCTCGTTTTCTACGATGCGCATCATATGAGGGGGGATTTCAACTTCTTTTCCATCTGGCCGAGAAATATATATTTTTAATTCTTCGCCTTCCTTAAATTCACCCTCTACCTTGCGATGATATGGATTCCACTTTGGATATGAATCTAGATCAGCAAGCACGGCATAAACTTGCTCCTTTGGTGCGTCGATCTCTACTACAGTCCTAATCGAAATATTCGTACAGCCTGTAGTCAGTACAATTAACAATGCAAAAGTAAACATTATCCAATATTTGATAAATCTCTCCCTAAAATCTAGATATTCATTGAAGCTAATGGATCGCATTGCTGCGGTAGCAGCGCTTTTATCGCTCCACCAAGCTTGCCGGCGTTCATTGAACGCTAAGTTAGAAACCCTTTTTCGCAATATTCCGAATTCTTGCTTTAACCGATGGGGCTTCATCTTTCATTGCCATTTCAAAAAACCGTTTGGTTTCTTGTATATATTCAGGATATTGCCTGGATAACTCGTAGAAGCCATTATACGTCCACGCCCTTACAAACTTATTGTCGCTTGTTAAGTTATTCCGGAGAAAATACTCAACACCTACTTTCCTATCCATAGAGATGGGAATATTAGGAAGACCTTGGAGTACATGTAACCTTGCCTCCCAGCTTTCAAGTTTATTCAGCTTGCCTAATATATTGGATGCTTGCTTTAAATCAATCGCTCTTCCATCTTCTAGATAGTGCTTTAGCAACCAAGACGCGCCACTTTGTGATGTCTCTATTTCGAGCAGCTGAATAATGGTAGATGGAAAATTCTTACTCTCAAGATAGCGATTATAAATCGCCTCAATATCTCCTAATGACTTTCCATCCCAGTTCTCTATTTCACTCTCGATACTCATAGGGCAGATGACAGCTGTATACCGCGCACGCTCGCTTTGCGATTTCTATCGTTTGTGCGCAAATGATATGTCATTGAATGAACAGAGGTTTTCGAGAGGCTTCTGAATCCATTCAAAACAAAGCGAGCATGCGCGCCTTTTGACCTTACTAGAAGGTAAATAACCGGATCCCATTATGTACCCGGCCGAGTTTCCTAACTCATTGATTCGTAAGATATATCATTTTTGTGCTGGTGACAAAGGGGGCCGCTGAAACCAGCGACTGTCAAATCAACTGTGTGTCTGAACAGCTAAACGGGTAGCACCTTCAACGTCCGTATATGGACTCCTCCTCGTTTGCAAGCATTCTGTATAATGGTCGTTGGTTCGACTGCATACGTATATCCGGCCTTTAATGTTGGCATACGCAGATGCCGGGCCATAATGGGTTATTCGCGCGCCAGATCCCAATTGCTATGTCGTGCTTTTCGCACGCGGACATTGACGGGTTTCTCCAGCGCCGGTTCGACCAGTTCACCATCATTCAGCTTGCTTCGCAATCGTAAATAGGTTTCCTTTCGTAAGTATCAATTGTTAAATTTTGATTTTTTTACAGCTTCACCCGACTACAAATTCAGGATCGTAATCCACTTCGTATCTCATCATCGCCCAAGCCATACGGACCGTCTTATTGGCTAAGGCGACGGCAGCAATATTTAGATGACGCCGCGTTGCTAGATCTGTCACCCATCGACTTAAGCGATCATCTTTGTGTTTTGCATGTGCAACGGCTGAGCGAGCTCCGTGTATCAATATACTCCGTAAATACGAATTTCCACGTTTGCTGATGCTCAGTAAATGTTCCTTTCCTCCGGAACTGTGTTGCTTTGGCGTGAGCCCTAATGACGCGGCCATCTGGCGACCTTTACTAAATTGCTCACCATTGCCTACTGCTGCGATTAAGGCTGTAGCGATTAACGGACCGACGCCACGCAACTGCTGTAGACGCTGGGCTACGGGATCGCTCTGTGCAATTGCCGCGATCTCGCGATCCAGGGACTCAACACGCTTGTCCAATGTCAGTAAGTCTTCCCAAAGCCCATGTAACAGTGACCGGAACCGATTCGTTAATCCGTTATCGTCATCTTCAAGCCACTGAGGAATCGCTGCTCGCAAAGATGACATGTACTGTGGTGCTACCAATCCATACTCGGCGACCAATCCTCGGATTTGGTTCCCCTTCGCTGTGCGGTGCCCGATAAGCTCACTGCGAATCCTGTGTGTCGCTTGAATATCTTGTTGATCAACTGTTTTGGGGGTTACAAACCGCATATTCGGACGGCTCATCGCTTCGCAAATTGCCTCCGCATCAATGGCATCATTTTTATTGCTCTTAACATAGGGCGTTACAAATTGAGGGGGAATGACTTTTACACGGTAGCCTTTGGCTGCCAGTAGGCGTGCCCAGTGATGAGCACCAGCGCATGCCTCCATGCCAATTTCGCAACCTGGCTCAACGGTTTTGAACAACACTTTCAGCCACTTATCGCGTGATAGGCGCCGTTTCCAGACCGCTTTTCCTTGCAGATCAGCGCCGTGTAATTGAAAGACATTCTTTGCCAAATCAACACCTACTCGATTAATCTTCATGGTGGACTCCTTCAATTTCACCGTTAACTGGTTTACTCATTTTCCAGTTTGGCACGTTAATGCCGATAGGTGAGGAGGAGTCCATCCCATTGCTAAGGGCTAGCTTGAGCTCGACAACCTAACTTACCGAACGGCCGTTGTGGGTCGATTGCAGCCAAGCTATGGTAACAATTGCCGAACACTCTATGCCCCATGGTCACAGGTAGCCGTGCACGCCTATGTCTTGGTGGCCTTCAGCACTCCTTAGTCCTCTTCAGCACTTCTTAATAAATCTGGGGGCTGAGGGCAAACATATGCATGTCCTCAGGCGTGGTGCGGCTCTGACTCCCAAATATCGGCTGGCTTTTCCTGCGTCCATAATTGATGTCTCACCTCATATCGATATTTAATGCCCGTGGCTGAAAACTGAAAAGTTGCGTCATCGTCTGTAGAATGCGCAGCCTTAGTGAATTCAACGAGAGTCTTAGCTATGTCCAGCGATTTTCAGCTACGCCTGCAGGCGCACCTGCAAGCTTCTACCCTGACACCGGGTATTTTCCCTGTTGCTGACGCCTTCAAAGCCATGTCCATGGCGGCGGTGCTGGTGGGGGGCAAGCCCATTTTGCTAACCGGCAGCGGTGATGATGAAACCTCGCTCAGCCAGGCCCAAGCTTTCAGTCAATCCAAGGCTTTTAAAGCCGCTATGACGGGTTTAACCCTAACGGGTCCATTGAGCGCAACGGTGGTGCAGGGCAAGGACATCGACTGGCCCCAAGTGTGTGAGGCTGTGGTGGCTTCAACGCCTGGCGTTGTGGAGACCGACGGTGGCCATGGTGATTTGAAAATGATCAGCCTGCACGGCTATCGCGGCCTCACCACCTTGCTGTGTGTGAATACAGAATTGGCGCGCATCATTGATCCCAAGGCGCCGGTGATGGACGACGGTCGCGACCTGACGGAGCTGCTAAAAGACCAGCCACAGATTTTGAAATTTCATTGATGGCAAACGTTTTTTGTCTTACTGGATACTTAGACCACGAATTGATCATTTCGCAGGTCTTCAAAAGCCTGCTCGATCTCCTCGCGGCTGTTCATCACAAATGGACCGTATTGAACGACGGGTTCATCTAACGCTTGGCCGCTCAAGACCAGCGCGCTGAGCCCCTCGCTGCCGGCGGTGAGTTGCAGCGCACCAGATCCTTCAAACACGCCCAGCTGCCGACCTTGCAGTGACTGACTTGAGCCTCCGTACAGGTAAACCAGTACCGGATTGCTCGCCTCAGGCGTTAGCTCAACTGATTCGTGGGCGTTGAGCGTTACGTCCAGCAGTAATGGCTGGGTGGTGCGCGGGGGCAGAATGCCCGTTAGAGGTTGGCGCTTACTTACCTCTTCGTCTTGGATAGACAAGGCTCCGGCTATGGCTCGCACCTGGCCGCCGCCAGACAAGCCAATGGCTGGGATCTTGTCCTGGGTCAGCTCGCGGTAGGCGGGCGGCTGCATTTTTTCAGCCGCTGGCAGGTTTAGCCATATCTGAAAACCGTGCAGTAGGCCCTGTTCCTGCTCGGGCATTTCTGAGTGCAGCACACCGCGCCCAGCGCTCATCCACTGCACGTCCCCAGGGTTAATCACCCCTTCGTTGCCCATGTGGTCGCGGTGACGCATGCGCCCAGCCAGCATGTAGGTGATGGTTTCAAAACCCCGGTGAGGGTGTTCGGGAAAACCGCCGATATAGTCCGCCGCTGTGTCGGAGTTGATTTCGTCGATCATCAAATACGGGTTCAGCACTCCGTGCAGGGTCGGGCCAGCCAAGCGGTGGATCTTTACGCCGTCACCGTCTTGGCTCGGCTGGGCTTCTATGATGCGCTGTAAGGTTTTCATGGTGTTCTCCAAAGCTTAGGCGGCCAACGTTTGATCGGCGGGCAAATGTTGGCGGTTGTGCGGCGCTTCAAAATCAAGGTTAGGCCCAACAGGCACTACGCCGCTTGGATTGATGCTGGTGTGACTGGCGTAGTAGTGGGTTTTGATGTGTTCAAAGTTTACCGTCGCCGCGACGCCCGGTATTTGGTAGAGCTCACGCACATAACCGCTCAGGGCCGGGTAGTCTGCCAAGCGCTGACGATTGGTTTTGAAGTGGCCGTGGTAGACGGCATCAAAACGAATCAACGTGGTGAACAAACGCCAGTCGGCCTCGGTCAATTGTTCGCCCAGCAGGTAGCGCTTTTGCGACAATTTAGATTCCAGCCAGTCGAGCGCCTCGAAGAGCTCAAAGTAGGCTGTCTCATAAGCCTGCTGAGTGGTGGCAAAACCTGCTCGGTATACGCCATTATTGATCTTCTCGTAGACGCGCTCATTGATAGTATCTATCTCTGTGCGCAGCGCCACTGGGTAGTAGTCATGGCTATTGCCGGTCAGGTGATTAAACGCCTGGTTGAGCATGCGAATAATCTCAGCGGACTCGTTGCTGACGATGGTTTGTGTGTGCTTGTCCCAGAGCACCGGCACAGTGACGCGGCCCTCGTAGTTGGGGTCGGCCTTGAGGTAGAGCTGGTAGAGAAACTCAAGGTCGTAATCCGGGTCGCTCAGCTCCCAGCCGTTTTCCAACATCAGTGGCTCTACCACGACCACATCAATGATGTCTTCGAGCTGTTTTAGGCTGCGAAAGATCAAGGTTCTGTGTGCCCAGGGGCAGGCCAGCGAGACGTAGAGGCGGTAGCGACCGGCTTCAGGCTTGAATAGGGTTTGCCCGTCGGCAGGCTCAGCACTGCCGATCCACTGTCTAAAGTTACTGTCTTGACGCTTGAATGCACCGCCTTGGCTCTTTGTGTCGTACCACTGGTCAACCCAGCGCCCTGCTTGTAGTAATCCCATGGTGTTGCTCCTTACATAAGTCGTGGTATGTGTTCTGTGGTCTGGACAGCGATTAGGCTGCGTTTGTTGGCTTGTGCAGTAGCTGGTCTAGGCTGAGGCTGCCGGCGCCGCGAAACACCAGAGCAACGCTGATGGCGAGCAGGGCCAAGGCAAACTCGTAGCCGTTATTGCTCATAAACAAACCGTTGCTGAGGTGCACGCTGACGATGGCGACCAGCATGGTGAAGGCCAGGGCAAGCGCGGCGGGGCGCACCAGTAGACCGATGATCAGCAATAAACCACCGAAGAATTCCGCGCCGCCGGCCAAGCTGGCCATCAACAGGCCAGGCCCCAAGCCGATGGAGTCCAACCAACCAGCGGTGCCTTCCAGGCCGTAACCGCCAAACCAGCCAAACAATTTCTGCGCGCCATGGGCAGCAAAGATAACGCCGGCGCCTAAGCGCAGTGTGAAGGTGTCCAGGCCGTTGCGGGTGTGGAGGCTGCTGTTAATTAGTGTGTTCATGGTTCTATTCCTCGTTGTTGAGTTTGTGTTTGTGTTTGTGTGGCTGTGTTCGATTGATGGGGTTATTTTAGAGCGTTGAAAAAATCTAATAAGAGGGTGTTTTTGTGTGATATGTTCTAAAAATTAGAACAATAATTTGATTGGACGTTGAACCATGAGCAGTCGTAACCCCATCACCATCGAAGTATTGGAAACCTTGGACGCAATTGAGCGGCGCGGCAGCTACGCCAAGGCCGCCGAGGAGCTGAACAAAGCGACCTCGGCGGTTTCCTATGCGGTGCAAAAGCTAGAGGAACAGCTCGACATCGCATTGTTCCAGCGTCAGGGGCGTCGAGCCGTGTTAACACCGGCGGGGCAGCTGATGCTTGAGGAGGGGCGCCATATCCTCAGCGCCACGGCGCGCCTAGCCAACAGTGCCAAGGAAGTTGCCACCGGCTGGGAGCCGCGCATCCGTGTGGCTTTAGAGGCAACGCAGGCCGCGCCAGCCTTCTTTTGCGCCTTGGCTGAGTTCTTGAAAACACACGGCAATATTGAAATTGATGTGTGCGAGAGCGTGCTTAATGGTGGCTGGGAGGCCTTGGCGGCAGACCGAGTTGAGCTATTGGTAGGGGCGCCGGGGCCGGTGCCGAGGCATCAAGGTTATCGCACCATTGCCTTGGGGCAGGCGGATCTATTGCCCGTGATTGCGCAGCGACACCCGCTGGCGCACTTGTTGACCACGCCCCAAGCGCTGGCTGAGCAATTACCCTCATTGCGGCGTGTGATCAGCCACGATACCGCGACCCTGGACATTGCTCGCAGTGAGGGACTGGTGCGCAGCGGCCAAAACCTCTACGTGCAGACGATGGAACAAAAGCTGGAGGCCATAGTGGCGGGCATTGGTATTGGGCATTTGCCGCGCCAACGCATTCAAGGTTATTTGGACAGCGGTATTTTGAAAGTACTGCCGCTGCAAGAGCACCGGCAGCCGGAAGTCTTCTTGGCGTGGAAGATCAGCAATAAAGGCAGGGGTTTAAAGGCACTGACCGACCGCTTGGCGCAGGTGAATTGGCTTGGTATCGATTGATCGATCGGTGCTTTGTTGGCCTCGTAAAGAGAGGCAAAGGTTATGTGCGAGGCGATATTGGATACGCTAGACTAGCCGCCGCTATGGCTTGATGCTCGGTGAGCAGCCCAGACAGCTTGTGAATGGCGTCGTTGGAATCGTTGCAGGTTTAATAGAAAATCCCAGCGTTGGCAAGCGCAGAATTTAAATGTATAGAGTTGAAATCTACAGAATTCTAAAACACAGAAAAGGTAATCCGATTTGTTGAGTTTCTTTCGCGCGATCAGTTTGTTAGAAGGTCTGTCTTACGTGGCGATCCTAAGTGTGACTTTTGATGTTCTAAGCCGTGACTATGTGGCAAGTTTGGGCATGTTGCACGGTGTGTTGTTTATGTTGTACCTCGCTGTGTCCTTGGCCGTTTCTGGCAAAGAGCAGTGGTCGCAGAAGGTCTGGTTGCCGATTTTAGCGGCATCACTTGTGCCCTTGGCGTTTATCCCAGTGGAGCTCTATTTGAAAAAATACGCGGCGCGCAAGGCAGCGCAGACCGATGCGGGTCTGGCCAACGCCACGTAAGCTGGTTTATTAGAGGTTAATCCCCAGTCGCTGGTGTTAATGCCGTTGCGGGTTTTAATCAACGCTTCTTACTTTTAAGCCAAGCGCTAGTGGCTTTAATCAAAGCGCCTGATTCTAATCAAAGTCACTCGCGTTGTGACGTTCGATTAATCGCTCGCTCTCTTCTCCCCAGGCGCGATTGACTCGGCGGCCGCGAATGACAGCCGGGCGCTCACTGATCTGCTTCGCCCAGCGCTGCACATGTTGGTAGGACTCTACGTCGAGAAACTCACCGGCGTCGTAGATGGTGCCCTGCACCAGTGGACCGTACCAAGAAAAGACAGCGATGTCGGCCAGTGTGTATTCATCGCCGCAGAGGTAGGTGTGCTCGGCCAGTTGACGGTCTAATACATCCAGCTGACGTTTGACCTCCATGGTGTAGCGGTTGATGGGGTATTCAAACTTCTCCGGTGCGTAGGCGTAAAAGTGACCAAAGCCACCACCCAAGAAAGGCGCACTGCCCATCTGCCAAAATAACCACGACATGCACTCAGCGCGGGCGGCTGGCTCCTGAGGCAAGAGCGCGCCGCACTTCTCGGCTAGGTGAACCATGATGGCGCCGGATTCAAAAATACGCGTCGGCGGTGTGGTGCTGTGGTCAACCAGTGCTGGGATTTTTGAGTTGGGATTAATCTCGGTAAAACCGCTGCCAAACTGGTCGCCCTCACCTATGTTGATCAGCCAGGCATCGTATTCGACCTGACTGTGACCGAGAGCCAGCAACTCTTCGAACAGCACCGTGACCTTGACGCCGTTGGGGGTGGCCAGAGAATAAAGTTGCAAGGGGTGCTGGCCAACCGGCAGGGCTTTCTCATGGGTCGCGCCAGCAATGGGGCGATTAATGTTAGCGAACTTACCGCCACTCTCTTGATCCCAGGACCAAACCTTGGGCGGTGTGTATTGATCATTACTCATGACGGGCTACTCAGTGGTTACGTGCGAGAATGCAGATCATCATAGCGAATTTAATAGGCCGTGCGGGTTTATTCGTTGACTGGCGGGTCTGCTTTAGGGGGGATCTAGGCACCGCTGCAGTCGAGCGTGGTGTTGTGTGCCTTTGGCTTCCATTTTTATGATTGTTTTCATTAATGCCATGGGCGCAGAGAAAATACTGTTATCGTTTATTAACCCACAAGCCTATATGTAGCTCGACAAGTATGTCTGTAAAAGTTCCGGTCCAGGTGCATGAGCACTGCACTAACCTTCGCGCTCCAGTTTGGGCCGCTTCCATGAGATGTGAGCGATGAAATCCTGGAAGGCGTTACCACGTGAGCCCATCTTGACTGAGTGGATCGATGCCTATTGGTTTATCGAGAGAGAGGCGGGCGATGACCTACCCATGAGGCCTCAGCTCAACCCGAATGGCTCGGTTCACTTGGTTTTGGCGCCGCCCACTCAGCCTTACTACTACCAGATGAGCCGCGGGGGCAAGAGTTCTTCAGAGGCCGTTGATGCGCTGAGTTTAACCGGGCAGGGCAGTCACTGGTTATATCCCCACACAAAAAGCCTGACACTGGACCACTCGCAGCCGTTTGGCATAGTCGGGGTGCGTCTACGTCCAGGTGCACTCTACGCGCTAGAGTCAGCACCTGAGCAAAAAACGTCGCCCTTGGTGAATCACGTGGACGATGCCAAACACGTCCCTTGGCTGGATGTAACTCAATGGGATACCGATGCGTTGTTGCGTCAGGCCAGCACAAATTCACAGGCCTGCGTTGAGTATTTGGATCGACAGTTAAAGCCTTGGGTGGCCGCTTGTCGAGCGGATAAATACAGTCAGCTAGTCGGCAGCGCTCTGGCGGCACTTACTCCAGGAAGCGATCACACCTACAGACCTTTGGCACAGTTGGGTGCTCAACTTCATTGCTCACAGCGTACGTTGGAGCGAGCGTTTGTGCGGGTGACGGGGCTGACGTTAAAGCAGTACCAGTCTATGGAACGCTTGGAAATGATACTGCAGCAGCTATACGGTCAGGATGAGGCGGAGATTGATTGGGCCGCGACAGCACAGAATTTTGGGTTTACCGATCAGCCGCATTTAATCCGTTATCTCAAGGACCAGTTGGGCCAAACCCCTGGCCAGTATGCGCGCCAGCGCAATGTGACCATTGATGTCTACGGTGATTTCAGCGACGACTAATCTGTGTTGGCTTGTCGCATTTTTACAATCATAGCGGCTCACGCCTCTTTAGACTGCTGTTGGCAGGTGAGAGTAGCCCCAGTATTGAACGCTGGGCCTAGGACAGTTTATTTATGCCCCTCAATACGGACACACACGGTGAAAACACTGAACTTCAAAATTAGACACTATCAACCCCAAGACCTAACCGCGCTGATGAACGCGTGGGAGACAGCTTCGGCGTTAGCACACCCTTTTGTCAGCGAGGCTTTTCTCTCCAGTGAGCGGCGCAATATCCCAGAACTTTATTTACCCAATACAGATACTTGGGTCGCTGTTGTCGATGAGCGGGTTGTAGGTTTTATCGCACTCATTGGTTGCGAAGTGGGCGGGTTATTTCTCGATCCAGAGTTTCACGGCCAGGGTATAGGTCGTGCGCTGATGGACAAGGCTCAATCATTACACGGGGCGCTGGAGTTGAAGGTATTTAAACAAAACATCATCGGGCGAGGTTTTTACGAGGCCTACGGTTTTACGCCGGCGGACGAGCTCACCTGCGAGCAGAGCGGCGAGGTGCAACTGTTGCTGAAGTTTAAGCCTTGATCGCATGTCGGGTTTATTGCTTAGCTATGGCAAAGGGCAATGCCCTCCCGTTTAAGGTGTCTGCAAAAGTACCTGGCTCAACCGAACCCAAATCCTTGAAGCTGACGCGGTTGTGATAGCGCGATTGCTTGAGAGTGGTTTTAGCCCTGAAAGATTGATGTCTCAATTAAAATGATTCAGCTGGCCAGAGCGGGCAACCCTAATATTACTTTTTATCAGGAGGGATTTTACGAAAGGGTGTCGCCTCGAGGCAGCATAAGGTTCACTCTCGGGTCATCATGATGAACAATAGGGTCGAGTATGAACTTCATAGAGAATAAAATCCCCCCACCGCTGGTGATGATGATCTTTGCTGCGATTATGTGGGGTGTATCACTGCTGGATCCGAATGCCGAGCTGAGCCAATTAATACGCAGCGTATTGGTGTCTGTATTGCTTCTGCTGGGGGTGGGTTTTGCTTTTTCTGGCGTTCTATCCTTTAAGGCGTCTAAAACGACCATAAACCCTTTGCAGCCTGAAACCGCTTCAGCCCTTGTGACCTCCGGGGTTTATCAAATAACACGCAACCCGATGTATCTTGGCTTTGTTGTGTTTTTGCTCGCATGGGCGGTGTACTTAGGTTCTGTCTGGTCGCTTGTCTGCGTAGCTGGATTTGTATTTTTTATTCAACGCTTTCAGATAGTGCCGGAGGAACGGGCGCTGTTATCATTGTTTGGTCAGGAGTTTGAAGCCTACATGGGCAGCGTGCGCCGGTGGCTCTAGCCGATCTTCTGTGGCGCGTTGGCAAGAGCCCCAAGTTTTATTGCTCAGACTGTATTCTCGCTGAGCGAGAGGTTTTTGTTGGTATTTAAGAGTTAATTGAAATTATACACATGAAACAATATCTAACCGTCTCAGAGTACATTGATTGGGATAACCCCAATATTCAAATCTTGGCGAAAACGTTAAGGGGTGGGTATGAAAGCGATGTTGATATCGCCAGGGCGTGTTTTGAATTTGTGCGAGATTCAATACAGCACACATGGGATTATAAAATTGATGTGATCACCTGTAAGGCGTCGGACGTATTGACGCACAAAACCGGTTATTGCTATTCCCAGAGCCATTTGTTGGCGGCCCTGCTGCGAGCCAATGGGATTGCTGCCGGTCTTTGTTATCAGCGGTTATCCCTAGAAGGCAACGGTGCACCTTACTGCTTACACGGTTTGAATGCGGTTTATCTGGAGGAGTTTGGATGGTATCGGCTCGATCCTCGCGGTAATAAAGAGGGAGTTGATGCTCAGTTCTGTCCGCCGCTTGAGCGTTTGGCCTTTTCGACAGACGAGCGTTTGGAGGCCGATATACAGGGCGTGTGGCCAGAGCCATTACCGGTAGTGGTAAATACACTCAGTCGCTATGACACCTGTATGGGTGTGTATGAGAATCTTCCAGACCTGGAAATGTATGGCTGATGTTTGGTTGAAAAAATGCAGGCGGGGCTCAGCGCCTGCTACTGGATTTTGGCTCTGGAATAAAACTCAGTAACAGACGGCACAGCGGGTTTTATTGTTGGGCGGTTTTTAATGCCTCTTTTGGCGTTAAGCGCACGCGTCCCCAGCTGGAGCCGTAGTGGATATTGCCGTTTTCATCCATGCGGGTGGCGGTAAACATACTGTTGTAGAACTGATCGCCGATCACCAGATGGTATTCGGACTCGCCAGTTTCCCAGTCCATCACTTCCAGTGTCCATTGATTGTCGCGAGCGCCTATCAGGTAGGCGCGGTTGTCGATGTTACTGATCAAGGGCACGCAGTTGGGGGAGCTGACCTCCTTATTGACCCAGGCATACTCAAAGGTTTGCTCAACGGGGTTCCACTGGAACTTTTGCACCCCAAAAGGCTGATAGCGGGGGCTGCTGCCCAGCGCGCTGAGCAGTACTGGGTTGGCAATCTGCGGCACATACCACGGGATGTTGCGCGGTGCATTATTCACCACCATGGCGCCGTAGCCAGAGACACCCACCGATTGCTCTGACTGCATCTCTGTTAGCGCTGGATTGTCCATAGTGACCGGCAGCATGCCGGCAATACGCTGGGAGGGCGCCCCAAACGGGGCCTGCCAGTCGGCGGGAATGGCGTTGCGCCAGAACAGGGTGACATTCATCAGCTGGTCGCCGTCGGTGATCACTACAAATTGATCTTCATCGCCAAAACCCATGAGTGTGGGTGTCGCGCCCGTGCCTTCGCCCAGTCCATTGTTGTAGCGGGCCGTCCAGGCGCCAGCGCTCTCCTCGGTGGTGAGTTGTTCGTCTAACCACATCACCTTGTGCATGTGCTGTTGGGAGGCGATATAGATGCCGCCTTGCTCGCCGACGGCAAAGGCGTTGCGCACCCAGCCGCCACCGGCCGGTTTGGTAGCCTTGTCTTCTGCGCCTTCACTGTGCTTTAAGCGAGTGATGCGGTGCTCACTAAAGTCGCGCTTTACCGTTACCACATAGCCGTGTTCGGTAACCACCACCAGCCAGCCGTCATGGGTCATGTTCATTCCCACGGTGATGCCGGTGACCTCGGCCGGCAGTTTAAACTCACGCAGTTTGACGATATCGGAGGCGGGGTCGCCGGCTACCGCATCGCCGTAGGCCTGGATAGAGCCACCTTTATCGCCGAGAAACAGCACATTGTCCTGGTCGACCAGGGTGTACATGCTCGACAGGCTGCGCAGCTTGTTGAGTTCCTTGCCGGCGTTGATAAACGCCATCAGGCCTTCGTTGTTGTCATTAAATTTGGCCACCGACGCCTCGGCGTCAGCCGTCGTGTAGTGCTTCACGCCGGGCAGCATGTGAGTGGTCAGCACTTCAAAGGTGTCGTGATCGATCTTGACGATGCGGTCCAAACTGTTGGACCAGATCACCTTCTTGCCGTTGGCGTAGGGGCCGGAGATGACGGCGCCAAAGTTGGCTGGGCCTGTGTCGGCGAATTGAATCTCTTCCGCCGTCAGGGCGTGGGTTTGTGTATTGGGGCCAGCCACTGCAACCGAATCCTGTTGCGCCGGTGAGGCGTGGCTGATCGGGTAGGTGGAGTCTGCCAGATAGGGGTTCTGCCAGGGCAGATTGGCGGCCAGGCTGCCGCCACAGTAGAGCGCGACCGACAGGGCTAGCGTATTTCTTGTGAAGCTGGTTTTGCGGCTGAACATATTGTCACCTTACTCAATAATAATGATTGCAGCGCCTGCACCTCTGTTCGAGGACTGATCAGGGACCTGCTGAATTTTTATGTTGTTTTTGCAGCGCTTGTGAGTCGCGCAGGCTAAGCTCCCGGCAGCTGGCGCTTTCAGCTTATTGGCTGTGGATTTTATTAGATCAGGTGAGGGCTTTTTAAACTGTCAGGCTTATAAGCACGGAGTATTTTTTGTCGATAAACTGATGAGTTTGTAAGAGTGAAACCCCTAGGCCTCAATATGCGTAGGGAGCTAAAGGAAAAAGTGGTTTATCATTGGCAGAAATTAGAAAGTGATTGGTTACGAGATTACATGGTGTCATTAAGTTTGATTGCACAGTTTGGCGCCGCCCAGGGCATTATGTTGGCGCTGAGCATTTTGACCATCCGCTATGGCAATCGCCGGGCCAATATCGTGCTCTCTGTGTTTGTTATAATTGAGTCCATACGCCTCTATGTCCTGTCGCAGTTCTACGCGCCAGGACCACACAGCTACTCGCCCATCTACGCACTCTTGCACCTCAGCTACGCCATAGGCCCGCTGCTCTACTTTTATGTGCGCCTGCTGGTGGATGCTGGCTACCGTTTGAGTTGGCGCAGCCTGTTGCACTTTATCCCGATACTGCTAGGTTTCCTGCTGTTTCTGCCAGGCGGGCCCATTATCGAGAGCGGTGCGGTGAGCTACACAGGGTTTAGTGATATGCCTGCGGATAGATTGCGCAGCGCTACCTTTGGCACCCTGCCGGCGTTTATCTCACTGTTTGTCTACTCACTGGTGGCGCTGCAACACCTGCGGCGCCACAGCATCCGCATACGCGAAGAGTTTTCGGATATAGCTCAGATCAATCTGCGTTGGCTGCAGGTGCTGGTGTGGTTTTGCCTGCTGAGCGCCGTATTGAGCGGCATCACCGAGTGTCTGCGCGGTGTCCTGCTCTGGGATCTGGGCCCGCGGGTGGTTATCTCCATGCTGTTAACGGTGCTGTTGCTCTACGGCATCGGTCTGTTTGGCCTGCGTCAGCCGGCCATCTTTGATCAGGGTGTGCGCCCGTTGCGGCGCGGCGACAGTGAGAATGGGCGGCAGCCGTTGTCCGAGCAACTGGCCGCGGTGGCACAAGCTTCTGCTCCAGCGGCTGCGGCGCCGGCCACAAGCATGGCGGCAGCGTCGTATGACACAGAGCAGCAGGCGATCGCTGACAGCCGGGGAGCCAACGCGGATGATGTCGAGAAGGGCGATGACAAGTACCTGAAGACCGGGCTTGATGAGGAGCACGTACAGCGGCTGTGGCAGAGCCTCTGTCAGCTGATGCACACTGACAAACCCTATCTGCAACCGGGTTTGAAATTGGCCGAGCTGGCTCACTTGATCGGCACTCGCTCCAATTATCTGAGCCAGGTGATCAACAGCTGTGCCCAGAAAAACTTCTTTGAATACATCAATGAGCACCGCGTGCAAGAGTCCAGACAACTATTGCTCGATGAACCAGACACCAGCATCGCCGATGTTGCGCTGCTGGTGGGTTTCGGCAGCCTCAGTGTATTCAATGCCAACTTCAAGAGAATCATCGGTCAGACCCCCAGTCAATTCCGCAAACAAACCAACTGAAAAACACACATAGATGCATCGCTGCACTACTAAATAGCCTCGCCAGACCTCCGAGCTTACATACCTGATAGTTTTAGCGGCCCTGGCTGCATTAGTATTTGCGCCTAATCTACTGATGCGAACAGGTCACGCCTGCGTCACGGCTTGTTGCTAGCGGGCCTGTTGTACCCACGGCTTAGGACTATGCTAAGTCAGGCTGTGGCCTTCGCACGACACGCCCCGCAACTCAGCACACCAACAGGATCTACAAGATGAATAAGTCCCTGGTTCTTCGTGAAGACAACAACGGCATCAGCACACTGATACTCAATCGTCCCGATAAATTGAACGCACTGACGGTTGGCGTTTTTGAGCGGTTGCGTGAACACATCATCGCCCTGCAAACAGATGACAGTATCCACTGCGTGATCTTGCGCGGTGCTGGCAAGTGTTTCTCGGCGGGCCACGATCTGGCGGATATTGAAGAGGGTGAAAAGGTGCCGTCGCCTTTCTGGCACTCAGAAACCCTGCGCATGCTGGAAAAGCTGCCCAAGCCGGTGATCGCCGCGGTACACGGGCACTGCTACACGGGCGCGCTAGAGGTGGCTTTGGCCGCCGACTTTATTGTCGCCGCCGACAGCGCACGCTTTGGTGACACCCACGCCAAGTGGGCGCTGACGCCTATCTGGGGCATGAGCCAGCGATTGCCGCGCCGAGTGGGCATAGCCACCGCCAAGCGGCTGATGTTTACCTGCGATATGTTTAAAGCCCCCGAGGCCCTGCGCATTGGACTTTGTGAACAGATATTCCCTCTGGACAGTTTTATTGCCGACGTTGAAGCACTGGCGCGCGACATTTGTGCTAACTCGCCCTTCTCCCACGCCGCCAACAAGCGCTTGCTGGACAGTACAGACGCCGAAACGCTGGATTCCGGCCTGCTAAAAGAAGTGATGAACACCGAGGGCGAGGGTCCGGACATGCACGCCCGCGTTGCGGCCTTCACTAAGAAATAACGGCGGGCCTAGGCCCACAAAAATACAGGCTTATCACTGCCAAATTACAGGCTTAGCCTGCGCTTAACCTCTATTCTGAGGTTGAGTGGCGACGCTTTCGGTCGACGTTTATCGCTAGAAAACCTCTGACTGACAACAACGCCCTGCACCCAAGTACTCACCGTGATTACTATCAAAAATAAGAGGGGACGTATCATGCCCGCCAAGTTAGCAAAATTACTGGCGACGGGGCTTAGCGGCTTGTCGGCGCTGATATCTCTGGAAGTCCTGGCCGCGGCTGTCGATCAGCGCCCGACCGCGGCTTCTCATCAGCGCCCGACCGCGGCTTCTCATCAGCGCCCGACCGCGGCACCATTCGAGAGAACCGAGGAGCGCGCGCCCTGCGCTAACTATCAGGCCAGTAAACAGCCGCTGTTCGGTGACCTGCATGTGCACACCAGCTACTCCTACGACTCCTATGTTTCGAGTCAGCGCAACGACCCCTGGGATGCCTACCGCTACGCCAAGGGTGAAGCCATCACCCTGCCCGATGCCGACGGCGTGCAGCGCATTCAGGCGCAGCTGCAGCGGCCACTGGATTTCAGCGCTGTTACCGATCACGGCGAGTTCCTCGGTGAAATTAACGTCTGCACCAGCGATTCCAGCCGTTTGGGTTATTGGTTTCCTCTATGCGGTTTGACCCGCTCGGCCAACTTCTACGCGCAGCTGGTGGCCGCCAAGTGGTGGGTTGACCTGCTCGCCGACGACAGTGAGGTCAAGGCCAAGAGCTTGGCCTGCAGTCTGTCCGATTGCGACGCCGGCGGCCTCGAGTTTTGGCGCAACACCCAGCAGGCGGCCGAGGATCACTACGACCGATCCTCCGAATGCAGTTTCACCAGTTTTGTCGGTTATGAGTTCACCGACGCGCCGGACTTCAAGAACATGCATCGCAACGTCATATTCCGTAACCAGCAGGTCGTAGACGCCCCCATCACCACCTACGACACGGGCAGCTACAACTTTCCTCTGCTCTGGCAGGGTTTGCGCGATCAGTGCATCGATGGCGCCAAGGGCTGCGATGTCATGACCATCCCCCACAATCCCAACCTGTCCGGCGGGCTGATGTTTCCGGACCCGAAGAACCAGCAGGAGATAGATGATCGGCGCTTCTTCGAACCCGTGGTTGAAATCGTCCAGCACAAGGCCGCCTCTGAATGTCGCTTCGACCGACTGGAGGGACACGGCGTCGGCACCACCGATGAACTCTGTGACTTCGAGCAGGTGCAAGCCGACAACCTGACCATGCTCGGCAGCGTGCACGGCGAAATCATGACCGATCGCGCCGCCCCTGTTTCCATCGATGAATTTAATCCCCGCAATATGCTGCGCAATGTATTAAAAGACGGTGTGGCCATCGAGCAAGCTACCGGCATCAACCCCTTCAAGATGGGTTTTATCGGCTCCACCGATACCCACAGCGCGACAGCTGGCGGCGCGGAGGAAGATAATTTCGTCGGTCACATAGGCCGCCGCGATGCCAACTACCGCAATGTGCAGGATCACTTCTTCTCCAACCCAGGTGGCCTCGCCGTGGTCTGGGCCGAGGAAAACTCCCGCGACAGTATTTTCCACGGTATTCGCCACAAAGAGACCTACGCCACCAGTGGCACTCGCCCCATTGTGCGCTTCTTTGCCGGCGACTACGCAGCGGACATGTGTCAGTCAGCCGCGCTGATAGAAGAGGCCTACGCCCGCGGCGTGCCTATGGGTGGAGACATCAAAAAGATGGGGGGTGGAGACATAAAACAGATAGGGAATGGCGATCTTACCCAGACAGGCAAAGCGCCCAGTTTTCTGGTCACTGCACTCAAGGACAGTGGCGTCAACGCCACCGACCTGCAGCGCATACAGATCATCAAAGGCTGGGTTGACGCGCAAGGTGAAACTCATGAAAAGGTCTTCGATGTGGCGGGCAGTCCGGACAATGGCGCCAGCGTTGACCCTAACAGCTGCGCGCCTGTCGGCGCAGGTTTTACCGACATGTGTCGCGTCTGGAAAGACCCGAGTTTTAACATTGAGGAGAACGCCTTCTATTACGCCCGCGTACTTGAAAACCCCAGCTGTCGTTGGAGCACGCGCCACTGCCAAGCGGCCGGGGTCAACCCTTTCTCAAAAGACTGTAAATCTCAGGCCGCCGAGCAAAACCTGTTGCGCCAGGAGCAGGGCGCGGTGGGCGATGTCTACGACAATTGCTGCATAGACCCTGAACAACAACCCTTTTATCAGCCGGTGATTCAAGAGCGCGCCTGGACCTCGCCCATCTGGTATACCCCCTCCGAGTAAGTATTAATAGAGCAACGTTCAGTAGACTGAGCCCACTCATGCCCCAAAACCGGGTAGCTTTTGGACAGTCCGCTTAGCGTGCGGTCCAGGCGCCATCGATCACTAGGCTTTGTGCGGTCATATTGCGAGCCTCGTCGCTGGCCAGATAGCCGACGCAGGCACCGATTTCTTCGATCGAGATAAAACTTTGCTTGGGCATGGGTGCCAGCATTATCTTGGCGATGACCTCTTCTTCGCTGATGCCGTGTGTCTTGGCTTGGTCGGCAATCTGTTTTTCAACCAGTGGTGTTTTGACGTAAGAGGGACAGATGGTATTGATGGTGATGTCCTGCTCCGCGGTCTCCAGCGCGATGGTCTTGGAAAAGCCAATCAGCCCATGTTTGGCTGCGACATAGGCGCTTTTGTAGGGGGAGGCGATGAGGCTGTGAATAGAGCCAATATTGATAATGCGACCAAAGTTATTTGCTCGCATCATTGGCAATACGGCGCGACTTAACATCGCTGGGCCTACCAGCAGGACTTCGGTAATCAACCGCCAGCGATCCGCCGGAAATTCCTCCAGTGGGGCGACGTGTTGGATGCCGGCGTTATTGACCAGCAGGTCTACGCGGCTCAGTCGGCTAGCCAGCGAATCGATATCCGCCTGTTTAGTCACATCCAACACAAGTGGTTCGGCGGAACCCCCGGCCTCGACGATATTTGCCGTGACTCGCGTGGCGGCTTCGCCATTCATATCGCTCACCAGTACATGGTAATCATGATCCGCAAGATACAGCGCGATACCTTCGCCAATACCGCCGCCACTGCCGGTAACCAGAGCGATTTTTGTTTTCTTACTGTTTTCCATATCGCTCTATTCCGCTCGCGATTGTTCTGGGTGATGGCTCCAGAGAGGCTTGTCATTCACATTCGGTGATCGATATGAATCTTAATTCAACGTTTGTTGAATTGTCAATAATGAATTTTATTACTCGGCTTTGATGCCGAGGCTATTAATTTAGATTTTGGTATCAGCTTTTTAGTGAGGGGCTGAAGGTTGGTACAGTTCTATGCAGGAGGTGGGGCAGTAGTGGTATCCGCTTTTAGAATCGTCGAAAGTTTTTCGAGAGGCAGTTGTTTCATCGCTTGGCAAGAAGAGGGTTACCTTCGCGCCTTGACTCCACCCACCTTAGAAAGCTCACAGAGTAAGAATTAATAGAGTATAACTCAGTAGGCTGGGCCCACCGGTGCCCCAAACCCCAGTGGCTTTGGGACACCAGCCATCCTACTTCTAACGGCTAGATATGGATTTAGAGGGTCATAAGTTTGCTTCAGCGTATTCGGCCAAAAGTGATCGTGGTACCCCCTGAAGTTTTATGTTGCCGCCATATTGGAAATCCTTAAAGCGTTCGGTGAGATAGGTAAGCCCCGAACTGGTTGAGCTGAGGTAGGGGGTATCGATCTGTGCGAGGTTGCCGAGGCAAATCACTTTTGAGCCACTACCTGCACGGGTGACGATGGTTTTTATTTGGTGGGGGGTGAGGTTTTGCGACTCATCGATAAGAATCAAACTGTGTTGAAAGCTGCGACCGCGGATGTAATTGAGGGATTTGAAATGCAGCGGCACTTTATCCAAAACATAGTCGATACTGCCATCAGTGTCTTCGTCGTCGCAGTGCAGGGCTTCGAGGTTATCGGTGATGGCGCCGAGCCAGGGTTCCATCTTTTCCTTTTCTGTGCCCGGTAAAAAGCCGATGTCTTCGTCTAAACCTTGAGTGCTGCGCGTGGCAATGATACGTCGATATTGTTTGTTGTCCACGGTCATGTCGATGGCGGCCGCCAGCGCCAGAATGGTTTTCCCGGAACCGGCCGAACCGGTGAGATTGACGAGATGTATATCAGGGTCGAGCAAGAGGTTGAGCGCCATGGCTTGGTAGACGTCCCTGGGTTTTAAGCCCCATGCTTGTTGCTCCATGCATTGATGTCTGTCTAGGTGCAGTAGTGTCAGTGTCGTTTCTGTTACCTCAATAATACGCGCTAGAAAGCCCATCTCGTCAACGATGAATTGATTGGGGTGTATGTCGGCGAGTGCACCGCAGCGCTTTAAGTGGTGCAACGTGCGAGCGGTCTGCTGCTCTGTGTCGACCTGCTCAATGGTGTCCCAGAAGTTTCCCTCAAACTCAATATAACCCTTGTTGAGTTGCTCTATATCGGTGACCAGTTGATCGCTGTGGTAGTCGTCGGATTCTATGCCGCAGCCGCGGGCTTTGAGACGCATGTTGATGTCTTTGGTGACAAGCACGATGCGATGTTCTGGGTAGCTGTGTTGTAGTTGAATGATGTCGTTGATGATTTTATTGTCGTTGAGCTGGTTGGACAGTACGGCAAGGTTATCGGGGGCGTGGCTCATCAGGATGGATAGGTAGCCGCTAAAGGGCGCGTTTTTTGATTCCGGCGGCCCGCGTTTAATCGGTACGCCATGTTCTATGTCGTCGGGTGAGGCCCGCCCGAGTATTTGATCTATGTGGCGTATGGCCTGCCGGCAATCAGCGGCCTGAGCTTTGTGCCCACTCTTTAATTTGTCGAGTTCTTCGAGCACCGTCATGGGGATCATGACGTGGTGTTCTTCAAAGTTGAGCAGGGCGTTGGGGTCGTGGATGAGCACGTTGGTATCGAGGACGTAGAGTATCGTCTGTTGGGCAGGGGTGTCGGTTTCATCCTTGCGGGCGAGTTTTAGATTCACCATAAACACGTTCCTTCCTGTGGCGGACTTTAAGCAATGGCGATGGTGTATCGCCACTGTGAGGCAGTCACTGCAGGTTTCAGCCGATGAGGCTGAATTAGCCTGCGGTTGCGTGTTGCATCTCTAGTATTACAGGAACAAAACTGGGGATGCAAGGTGACAGTTATATGAATTTAGGTGAAAAAAGTGCGCTGCTATTCTATATTTTTTTCTAAAAATACTGAATGCAGTTTGATAGGTTTATTTTAGGGTGGGGAAGGCCGCGTAAAAGCGGCTGCCGAAACCGAGCTTGGACTCGAGCCAAGTGCGCCCATGTTGCAGCTTGGTCAGTTCTGCGACGAGGCATAACCCTAAGCCGGTACCCTGGGTGAGTCGCTGCTCGACATTGGCAAGGCGTGTGTAGGCTTGGAATATTTCGTCGTGCAAACTGTTGTCTATGCCCGAGCCAAAGTCTTCGACAACTATGGTGATTTCATTGTTGCCGGTTTTGGAGAAGTAAATTTCAATGGCGGCCCCTTCACCGTATTTCACCGCATGGGATAAAAAATTGAGCGCGATTTGGATCAACTTATCACTGTCGCCGAGTATCATGATGTCATCAAGCTCTGCGGGTGTGGATTGATTATTCTCACACTCGTGAATCGCGTCTCCGCCTATGACGGTCGTTGCCGAGGCGACAATATCGTTTAGCCGAGTGGGCAATAAGCTGACAGTCATCTTTTGTTCTTCAATTTATGAAAAATCCAATAGGTCACTGACCAACATTTTCAGGTGCTCGGCGTTGCTACCTATCAATTTTTAGGCATCGTTTTCCTTGCTGAAAAGCAATGGTGTGCACGTTGTTATGACCTAGATCCATGCGGGATGTGAAGGTGAAGTCTGCCCCCTGCTGTGGTTAAGTAAATTTGGCTAGGGCCAGATTTTTGGTGATGGAGTCAAAGACGTCTTCGCACCGGGTATTGGAGAGCCCCGCGATAATTGCCGGAATACTCTCACTAAAGGTGCCGACCTCTTCTGCTGTCATGGATGAGGACATAAGGGTTTCCGTGCCGGTCGTTTTCCCGTGCGCAACGGCAGTAAGGTCTACTGCGAAGAAACTGCCTTTCGTCTATTTAAAATAGCACAGAGCATGGCAGCAAGGTTGGCGTTTTTTAAGTGTTTTTTTTGTGCTCAGGGTTGAGCATCAAGGCTATCTTTAGGCGTGGACTGAACTGGCTCAGCGGTGAGCCGTTTGTTTGCTCGCAACCTTTAAACCGAGCGACAGAGGCTTTGGCCGGCCTCCGTATTAAGCGTCGCTCAGTCTGCTTGGTGTATCTTCAGTGGGCGGGACCATCTTGCGTAACTGCTGGAGTCGATTTTGGGCGTCGCAGCACGATTAATACAATACCCAGCATGAGTTGAATAGCCCCGTATAGCAGCAACGAGAAGAGCACCATGTCGGCTAGGATGTTCTCTTGGCCTACCACGGTCGGAAAGATAGAGGCCTTGAGCATCAGGCCCAGGTTGATGTTGCGTACCACGACTTCCATTTCAACGGCGGTTGAGTCGGCGTGTGAGAGCCCTAGTAACCGCGGCACTAACCAGCCCAGTAATATGATGACGAGGACAAAGAGGCTCACCATCACCATGTTGCTCAGGCCGAACTTCTCTACATCAAGGCGACCAGCCAGTGCTGAGCCTGCGAAAATCATGAATAAACCCAGCACCGAACCGCGAATACACCATTTTGATAAGGGCGCTGCAAACTTAGGCCAAGCGTAGAGGATGACCATACCGATGGCCAAAGGTAGCAGCAGGTTAAGACTAATTTCCTTCATGATTTGCGCGGTGGGCATGACAAAGTCAGATGGCATGTGCGCCGAGATTAAGAAGTCCAGCACGAATGGCGTCGTTGCCAGGCAGGCCAAGGTGGTAATGGCGGTGATGCTAATCGACAGCGGGACACTGCCTGAGGCAAAGTGCGTGAAGATGTTTGAGCTGGTGCCGCCGGGCACGGCTACGATCAGGGCAATACCGACAGCAACGCCCGTCGGGAGATCCAGCAGGCTGACAAACACAAAGGCGCTAAGCGGAATAATGAGGAGCTGAATAAGTGTACCGATGGTCACCGCGTAGGGTGTTAATAATACACTCTTAAAATCTTTCAGCGTTAGGGTCGCGCCCATACCGAGCATCGCCAAAACCAGCTGGAAGACTGCAAACCAATATTCATTGGCAATGTAAAAATCACCCATTTTATATGACCTATCTATTCATTTTTGTTTTACCGGCACTTCCTCTCATCGTTATGAGCAGTACAAGTGATCAATGCCGGTGATACTACACGCTATTGTCTTCATGCGCCTATACGAGGCGATCACACTGCTCTTGCCTTAACGGTGTAGGTGTTTTGTTCACGCAGATTCAACCTTGATTCAATTGATGTGTTTTATGCTCATGGTTTCAAACTGGGGTCATGAGGTTCATGAACGGCTTGAGAATAAGACTGCGGTAGAAGTCACCAGGCATGTGTATCTGCCCTGTAACACCCGATAGGAAAGCAAGGTCTTGGTCGTCTGTGCCTGTGATCCGGCAGGCCGTGAGGTAGCCGAAGTTATGGCTGGGCATAATACCAAGGCCGTTATAAGCCGCACTGACGTGGATGTTAGCCTCGTCGCTTATTGGACCAGCAATGGGTTTCATTAAGGTTGTGTGCCCAGTGACGCCGTGCCAGCTTTTTTCGAACTCGACGTTGGCCAGTGATGGGTAACGCTGCAGAAAGAGTTTTTTCGCCAGCGCCCTGGCGCCTTCTATGTCTTGCCATTCGCCTGAATTTTGACTGGCATAACCCAATACGAAGCGAACAAAAAAGTGGCCGGAAGGGGTTAAGCTAAAGGTCACCGGTAGCGTTCTGGGTTCAAAGCGCAGGTTCCAGCGATCCAGCCCGAGGCCGTTTATTTCTTCAGTGGTGAGCTTTCGTGTGGCAAAGCTGTATTGATGTATGGGGTACATCTTATCTTCCAATACACCTAAACGCGGCGTGTAAGCGTTGGTGGCGATTAGTACATTGCGCGCGGTTATTGTTCCCTTAGGTGTTGTCAGGCACGCGGGTTTTCCGCTGCGAATATCAGTGACCGGAGAAGCTTCAAATATTTCTACGCCAGAGCCGAGTGCGGCTTTTGCCTGCCCGGCCACCAGTTTGGCCGGTTGGATTTTTAAATAATCGGGTGTTTCCACGGCGCCTGCGTAGTAGGAGGTACCGCCTTTTTCACTGAGCTCTTCTTTTGAGACCCACTTTTCACCGTCCTTCATCGACGCGCGCGCGGCGTCGGCGTCGCCTTGAGATTTTAAAACGGTTAAGGTCGATGCCTGTGTTAGATCACAATCAATTCCCTGCGAATCAATGAAAGCCAGCAGGCGATCGAGGCCACGTTGCGCCATCGCTTGGTCGTCTATACCGACATGACGTGCATAAACGGCGCCTGAGTTACGTGAGCTGGCGCCAGAGCCAATTTTATGGGACTCCAGTATCACCACCGACCAATCGGGGCGAAACTTCTTTAGGTAGTAGGCACAGGAGAGGCCGGTATAGCCGCCTCCGACTATGGCGACATCAACCTCTCGGGCACCCGTGTAGGTAGGTTGTGCGGGTATCGCGGGTAGCTCTGAGGTCCACAGGCTGTCCTGCCTAAGCGCATCAATCTCGACACCTTCCTGGCCGAGAAAAAGACCGGCAACACCCGGCGCGGCAACCGCAGCGGCGCTCGCTCCGAGTAAAAAGTTTCGTCTGTTGACTGTCATGCTACGGCCCTTGAACAATGGTGGTCATTGTATTGCTTCGGTTTGCAGGCATTTAAATCACCGCTTCGATTAAATAGGGGCCGGGTGTGTTCATGGCTTTAGTAAACTGATCGGCAAATTCTTCGCTGGTCTGGGCGCGGCTCGATGTGATCCCCATGGCTTCTCCCATGGATACCCAATTAATGGTGGGTTTATCGATTTCAAGCATTGAGCGAGCGCGCTCACCAGGCTCTGTTACACCGACACGCATCAGTTCTATATTAAGAATGGCGTAGCGGCTGTTGTTGTAGATAATCACACACACATCGAGCTGCTCGCGGGCCATGCTCCAGAGGGCTTGGTTGGTGTACATGGCGCTGCCATCGGCTTGCAGTGCCACGACCTTGCGCTCAGGGCAGGCAATGGCGGCACCGACCGCAGTGGGTAACCCGTGGCCAATCGCGCCGCCGGTTAAACACAGCCAGTCGTGAGGCGCGGCGGCGTCGAAGTACTCAAAGGTAAAGGCGCCAGAGGTTTGTGCTTCGTCAGAGATGATGGCCTGCTCTGGTAGGCGGTTGGCGACAACCGCGCCCACTGCCTCTGCGGTGAGTCTGCCGCTGGGGATATCCGGTAAACTTTGCTGCTCTGGTGCTTGCCATGCTGGGGACTCGAGGCAATCAGCTAGGCGCTCTAACGCATCAATTTGGTCTGCTTCGAAACCAGTCAGGTCGACAAGCTCGCAGCTGGCTGGCCAGAGTTTTCCTGGCTTGTCTGGGTAGGCGAAGAATGAAACCGGCGCGGCGCTGCCGACGGTCACCATCGCCTCAAAATCTTTCAAGAAGTCTGCGGCAAACTCGCCGAGGTAAGGCAGGCGCTCGACGTTGGGGCGGCCACGGCCACGCTGCAGGCGTGCGGGAAATACTTCAGAAACAATACGGCTTCCCGTCGCCGCTGCAATTCTTGCACAGGCAATGAGACCCTCTTCCCTTAGGGCGAGGCCGCCAAGGTATAAACAGCTTTGCTTTGCGCCCCTCAGCGCCTCGGCGGCTAGGCTGATGGCTTGCTGTGACACTTTTGGGCGGCTGGGCTGGTCTAATGGCGTCTGGATTTGGCCGCCCTGGCTCCAGGCGTGATTGGCGGGGACAATCAGGTTGGCTTGGTAGCCTTTGAGCGACTCGACCACCGCTTCGGCGCCATCTTGGGCAAGGCTCTCTGCGGATGAATTGACTCTGACCCAGTCGCTGGTCAGTGCAGCGTACGCAGGCACATCCGATGTTAAGGGCGCGTCTAGCGGGAGGTGATAGGTGGCATGGTCGCCAATGATGTTGACGATGGGGGTGTGTGCTCGGCGGGCGTTGTGTAAATTCGCCATGCTGTTTGCAAAGCCGGAGCCCAGATGTAATAGCGTTGCCGCTGGCTTGTCGGCCATTCGGCCATAACCATCGGCGGCGCCAGACACGACCCCCTCAAAGAGGCACAAAATAGGCCGCATGCCTGGGATGTCATCAATGGCTGCAACGAGTTGCATTTCCGACGTGCCCGGGTTGGCAAAACAGACCTCTACGCCCGCTTCGATCAGCGACGTTAATAGTGATTCAGCACCGTTCACTTTAGACCTCAGTATTTCAAGAGTCCGCTGATCCCAATGACCAGAGGTTATGAGCTCTATGCTAAAGAAACGTTTGCCGAGGGGATCTACTTTAGATTTCTAAAAGTTGACATTTCGTGTCAGGCGCGCGACTGCTGAGTTTGGGTGTTTTAGGTTTGTTTTACTCTTCGATTAATCGAGTCTGTGCTCTTTGCGGTATTGCAGAGGTGTAATCGTTGATAGTCGTTTGAATGCGCGATCAAATGCGCTGGAATCTGAATAACCCAGCGCTAGGGCGAGTTCGGTAATACTGATGTCACTTGTTGCCAAGCTCTCCTTGGCCTTCTCAAAAATAATGTCTTCACGCAGAGCCTTAATCGTGACGCCAAACTCGCGTAATCGGCGTTGCAGGCTGCTGCGGCTCATGCCTAATTGAATGGCGATAGCGTCGGCGTCTGCGGCATTAGAACCAAGGTGCTCGACGATGATTTGGCGGGTTTTTTCGAGCAGATCTCCACCGGCGGGGAGCTCGTGCGCGGTTTGTTTGGCCTGCGCTTGCAGTATGGAGAGCAGCTGTGGATCGGCGTTGTCTAAACTGCGCTCTAAAATGTTCGTGGGAAAACAGAATCCATTGTAATGATGGTCGTAAATGACTTTTGTGGGAAATGGTGAGCTTTCTTGAGTTTCGCCCTTGGGTTGGGCGTGCTGGAAATAAATCTCTTTTGGCCACCAGCTCTTGAGTTCATCTTGATTCCGGAGCATGAATAAAAGCTGCATGACGGTCTTTTCAGCGTCTTGGATACACTGAGCCGCGGGGAAGTCCCCGACCCGGTAACTCATGGCGCTGGTCTCTCCCGAACTTTCCATGCCGATCACCGAGCCGGGTGAAATGAGGGATAGGTATTCTTGTAGTAGTGCCAAGCCGTGCTGAACGCTTCCCGCATTGTTGAGTATGTAGGTGATGATGCCGAGTGACTTTTCGTCGTAGTTACGCAGCAGTGTTAGGCCCAGGTGAGGGTTGTTTGTTTGCAGGGCGGCTGCTTCTAATAATTGCAAGTACTTGGCCATGCTGATGCTGGCGTTGTCGTCTTGCATGGTCTTGCTGGTAAGGCCTAATTGCTCATACAGTGGTTCAACATCAACCGATATACTCACGAGGGCTTCATGGTAACGTTTTATGTTGGGCTTTTGAGCTGGTTTTGGTAAGGGCATAGGCGGCTGCTAGGGTGTTGTTAGGTGCAGGTCTGTCTTAAATAATAACCCTAAGTTTAATTGCTTTTGTACTTTTCTCTTTGAGTTTTTGGTCCAATCCATATACAGACGTAAAACGTGCCGCAGTTAAGTGTCTTTACGTGTGTTATTAGGGTACGGGGGTAGGTGAGAGGTGGCCAGCTGAGAATGGACAGGTCAAAAGTCGCCGCTAAGCCAACACGCTGGATGGTGTTGGCCCGTGACTTTCTGCTGTGAGGGTGCAAAAGGCCAGTTTAAGAGGCCCAACTGATACTCGCGCGACAGCGCTCGATGTAAATATATTCTGCCTGCTCTGTGCGGGGATGATGGGCGTGGCGCAGGTGGTGGTGATCTTCAGTGGAACCCATGTATTCCCAAGATTGCCCTTGGTTGATGCACAGCTGGTCGCCATCGTTAAGGCTGTAGTTTGCCAGTTGGGACCACATGTCATCCCACTCTGCGTCATTCGTGTCGATGTATTCCAAGGTCTTCATCTCTCCCTGATGGTCAGAACCTTTCTTTAACAAAAAGGCATCTTCCGCCAGTTTTATTATAACCTGCCGAAGTTTTAGTGTTTGTAGAAAAAATGTCAAGAACATTTCTTTACAAAAATAAAATAGTCCCGTTATTGATCGTTTTCTTCAGAAAAAATAATACTTCCTCTTTAATAATCAACACGGAAGTTAATTATTTTGAACGGGGCGAACTGAGCGGTCTCGTATTGAATGTTTCACTGCGCAAGAGATGAGGGTCGTGATCGAGTCAAGAATCGAGCCGCTCTTGTTTGTGATGTGTTGGCGGCCGTTCTTTTTAGGATTGTTCTGGCTGGATACTTTATTGGGAGAAAACCAAGCCGCTAGCGCTTTACGGAAAAGTAAGTCGCTTCTGTTTTTGCAACGACGGTGCCGTTGGTGTCTTTCAGTTCTATCGGCAAGACGATTTTGTATTTACCTTTGCTTAGGGTTTGCTCTTCAATTTCGTTCCAGCGTTCGTCGCTGATTTCTAAGGTGACGCGTGTGTCGGTCATCGCCGGTGCAGTGAAGCGGATTTCCATGTTGCCTACTACTGGGTACATGTTTTCCATGCCGAAGCGTTGCATAAACATCAGCCCAAATGGGAATTCGGCGAGAGTAAACAGCGCACCGGCATAAACCGTGCCCACATGATTGGTGCTGCCTTCTAGCGGGAGCTCAACCACGCAGCGGTTGGCGCTGGCCTCAATAAACGACATGTTCATCCGTGACAGCATGGGGTTTAGTTTCATGACTTCATCGTTGTTTATCATTGTCTCTCTCTCGTATTTATTATTGATGTTATGGGCGCGGCCAGTGTGGCTAGTTCAGGCTATGAGAGTAGTGGTTAAGGGCTTGATGCGACAATGACAAAAACGGGCAAACTTGCGCCAGCGATGTTAATCGCTACTAGTTTGTTGGGTATGGGCGGTGTTGGTTGAAAGCCTGCTCGATGAAGTCAGCATCATGCGAGCGCTTAATGGTTTCAAATAACTGGTTTGCGCCCGGGTATATGCGTCGTAGATAAACCAGCCACTGTTTTACTCGGTTGCCGAGGCTTTTTTTGCCTGGGTAGAGCTGGCGGGTCAGTTGGTAGTAACCAAATAAGAACTCGCAAACCTCGCCCCAGCTCATGGGTCGGTAGTCCTCGGCATTTATATAGGCTTTTACCTGTCGAGCTAGGTCTGGGGTCGCCAGTAGGCCGCGTCCAAACATGAAATCCTCACAACCGCTTTGTTCAAGGCAGCGTTTGAAGTCTTCTAGGGTCCATATTTCGCCGTTGGCAATGACGGGAATGTCGATGGCCTCGCGTATGTCGCGTATGTAATTCCAGTAGGCGGGCGGTTTGTAGCCGTCGGCTTTGGAGCGTGCGTGCACGGCCAGTTCACTGGCGCCGGCTTCAAAAGCGGCATTGGCGTTGTCGAGGTAGCGGCTGCGGTCTTCAAAGCCGAGGCGGATCTTTGCCGTGACGGGTATCTGGTCAGGCACGCTGGCGCGCACGGCGCTGACGATATCAAACACGCGGTTGGGGGATTTCAGCAGGCTGGCGCCGCCGTCGTTCTTATTGACGGTTTTTGCTGGGCAACCGAAGTTAAGGTCGATGGCACAGGCGCCCATACCGACAATTTTGGCTGCGTTATAGGCCAGCATCTCCGGATTGCTGCCCAATAGTTGCACGCGCACGGGTGTGCCTGATGCCGTTTGACTGGTGTTTTGGCCAGCCGGTACGGTTTCGAGTTCTGGGCACAGGAGTTTGAAGACACGCTCGGGCAGCTTCTGGTCGGTGATGCGGACAAATTCTGTGACACAGACATCTATACCGCCAATCCCGGTTAGGAGTTCGCGGACGTGGTGGTCGACCACCCCTTCCATCGGTGCAAGAAACAAACGCATGAATAAACCATCGGTATTAAAAGTGGCTATTCTAAAGCATTGCCATTGTTTTGGCTGTTGGCGCTTATCAATATATAGCGTTAGGGTAGAGGAGGTATAAGTCGAGAGTGGTTGGTATGTCGATAGTGGCGCGTGGGGGTAGGTACGCGGATAAATATGGAAGGTAGAACATAAGGAATCACTATGCTGGACGCTGTGCGAGTATTGTTGGTGGATGATGAGGCGATGGTCAGGGATAACCTTGAAGCCTACTTGGAGGACGAGGGGGTAGACGTTAAAACCGCTGCCTCGGCCGAGCAGGGCTTGGAAATGTTGGCGCAAGGAGGCTTTCAAATTGCGATTGTTGATATGCGCCTACCAGGCATGAGCGGCGATGAATTCATTCGTGCGGCTATGGCCGCAGGCCATGATCTGCATTTTTTGATCCACACGGGATCGCTGGAATACCGCTTACCCAGCGATTTGCTGCGTAATGGTTTGAACTCATGGCATGTTTTGCACAAGCCGCTGGCCGACATGAGCTTACTGACACAGCGTTTGAACTCCTTTTGCGCATAGAATTCAAACCCTTAGATGGCCTTTGTAATATCAGTGCAGATGAGTGGCTTACTCGGAAATATTTGTAAAAAGGCTTTTTGTAGTTTCACTTCTACACGGCTGCTCCCTCTTAACTCATTGAAAAGTAAGGGGAAGTGTTTTTGTGGGCGGTTTTTGTTTTGTAGTAATAAAGTAAATTTGCCTACAAAATAAAAGCTGGTTACATTCCCAGTCCTCCTACAAAGGAGCAGTGTCACTACAGTGCTGGTTGCTTAGGCTAATCTACTCGTGCAGCTTAAGCCCCGCATGGGGTTAACCCTCCCAACGTAGTGGAACGAACAATAAACGGACACGACATCCAACCGATGGCGCTGTCCTCCTAGGTTGGTGGATCTGCCCTAAAAGAGGGTGACCCCACGGCTTAGAAATTGGAGATTGGACTACCCATGCAACAAGATATCCTGCAACAGGGCTTCGACTTGATGCTCTTCGGTATGGGCACCGTATTTGTGTTCCTGACCGTACTCGTGATCGCTACCTTGATCATGTCCACATTGGTACAGCGTTTCTTCCCCGATGCGCCTGAACCTCAGCTGGCCAATGTACCCACTGCGCCTGCCGGTGTTACCGATCCTAAACTGTTGGCCATTATTAAGGCCGCGGTTGATCAGCATCGCGCTAAATAAGCAGCATTCAGTACGACCGAACGACTCACGCCATACGATTGCGAACCTCTTACACGAGTGTAAGTTCCAGCAATTGGGCACAGAATTCCACGAACTCTTGATCTTAAAGGCTTCTTCATGACCGATACCAAGAAACCATTAGGTATTACTGACGTTGTATTACGCGACGCTCACCAATCCCTGTTTGCAACCCGCATGCGTCTCGATGACATGCTCCCAATCGCGGCCCAGCTTGACGACATCGGCTACTGGTCCCTAGAAACATGGGGCGGCGCGACTTTCGATGCTTGCATTCGTTACTTGGGTGAAGATCCATGGGATAGAATCCGTCAGCTGAAAAAGGCCATGCCAAAGACGCCGATGCAAATGCTCTTCCGTGGCCAGAACATTCTCGGCTACCGACACTACGCCGATGACGTAGTCGACAAGTTCGTTGAGCGCTGTGCCGTAAACGGCGTTGACGTTTTCCGCGTATTCGATGCCATGAACGACATGCGCAACATCGAAACCGCGTTGAAAGCTGTTAAGAAGCAGGGCAAACACGCCCAGGGCACCATTGCTTACACCTTGAGCCCAGTGCACACCATCGACATGTGGGTTGAGCAGGGTAAGCGCATTGAAGACATGGGCGCTGACTCCATCGCCATTAAAGACATGGCCGGTCTGCTCACGCCATACGCTGGTTTCGAGTTGGTCACCAAGCTGAAAGCGGCTTGTAGCATTCCCATCCACATGCAGTGTCACGCGACGACTGGCCTGTCCAGCGCCACGGCTCTGAAGTGTGTTGAAGCCGGTATCGACAACATCGACACCGCCATCTCTTCTATGTCCATGACCTACGGTCACAGCCCAACAGAATCCATGGTTGCCATGCTGCAGGGTCAGGATCGCGACACCAATCTGGATCTGGTTAAACTGGAAGAAGTGGCTAACTACTTCCGCGAAGTGCGGAAGAAGTACGCCAAGTTTGAAGGTTCATTGCGCGGCGTTGACGGCCGTATCCTCACCGCTCAGGTGCCAGGCGGCATGCTCACCAATATGGAAAGCCAGCTGAAGGATCAGGGCGCTGAAGATCGCTTCGCCGAAGTATTGGAAGAAATTCCACGCGTTCGCGAAGACTTGGGTTTCATCCCACTGGTAACCCCAACTTCGCAGATCGTGGGCACCCAAGCGGTATTGAACGTGCTGACCGGCGAGCGTTACAAGTCTATCTCTAAAGAGACTCAAGGCATTCTGAAAGGCGAGTATGGCGCGGCTCCTGCTCCTTACAACGCTGAGCTGCAAGCTAAGATCCTCGACGGCGCTGAAGCGATTACCTGTCGTCCGGCTGACCTGATTGAGCCAGAGATGGATAAGTTGGCTGCAGAGCTAAAAGGTCTGGCTGCAGAGAAGGGCATTAGCCTGACCGCTGGTGAAGGCGAAATCGACGACGTGCTGACCTACGCTCTGTTCCCACAGATCGGTCTGAAGTTCCTTGAGAACCGCAACAACCCAAGCGCGTTTGAACCAGTACCGACCGGCAAAGAAAGCTCGACTGTGACTAACGACAAAGGTGAAGAAGTTTACACCGTTGAAGTGGAAGGCGCGTCCTACACAGTCACCGTATCTGACGGCGGCGACCTGACGGGTATTGCTCCAATCGGTGGTGCTTCTGTCGCGGCGCCTGGCGCTGCTCTTGCCGCTGCTGGCGGCGGAGATCCAGTGCCTGCGCCATTGGCCGGTAACATCTTTAAGGTCCAGGTTGCACCTGGCCAGCAGGTTGCTGAGGGCGATGTGATCATCATTCTCGAAGCCATGAAAATGGAAACCAACGTTGTCGCGCCTAAGTCAGGTGTGGTTGGTTCTATTAGTGTCAAAGATGGTGACTCTGTTGCCGTTGGCGATACCCTGCTGACCATTGCCTAAGCCCGGAGCTATCTGATGGAAAATTTATTAGGACTCTGGCAGGAATCGGGTATCTACCTGATGCAGCCTGGCCAGATGATCATGATCGCCGTGGGCCTGTTGTTGCTCTTTTTGGCAATCGCTAAGAACTTTGAGCCGCTGTTGCTGGTACCCATTGGTTTTGGTGGCATAGTTGCCAACATTCCCGGTGCCAACCTGGCGCTCTCCGCGACCGAAGCTGCGATCAGCAGTGGCGGTCCGGAAGTACTGGCGGCCATGGCCAATGCTTTGAGTGTCGCCAGCTGGGAAACCTACGCTGACATCAAGGCGGCTCTGTCAAGCGCATCCAGCTCTGAGCTGGTTGCGGCGGCGCAGACTGCCCGTGACATGAACTACACCGACGGCATGCTCTACACCTTCTACTCGGTGGCTATTGCCTCCGGTGTTGCACCGCTGGTGATCTTCATGGGCGTGGGTGCCATGACCGATTTCGGTCCGCTGCTGGCCAACCCCAAGACCATGTTCTTGGGAGCGGCGGCTCAAGTGGGAATCTTCGTCACTGTACTGGGTGCAGTTGCACTGGGTCACTTCGGCATCATGGATTTCACCATCGCCGACGCGGCGGCTATTGGTATCATCGGCGGCGCCGACGGTCCAACGGCTATCTACGTAGCGTCTCTGCTGGCTCCTGAACTGCTGGGTGCGATCGCGGTAGCGGCCTATTCATACATGGCGTTGGTGCCTATGATCCAGCCGCCTATCATGAAGGCCCTGACGACTCCGGAAGAGCGCAAGATCAGCATGTCGATGCTGCGTGTGGTATCCAAGCGCGAGAAGATCGTCTTCCCGATCGTCGTGCTGCTGCTGGTTGCTCTGGTTCTGCCAACGGCGGCGCCGCTGCTGGGTATGTTCTGTCTGGGTAACCTGATGAAAGAATGTGGCGTAGTTGATCGTCTGTCTGACACGGCTCAGAACGCACTGATCAACATCACCACCATCTTCTTGGGACTGTCTGTGGGTGGCAAGCTAGCCGCTGACAAGTTCCTCGACCCCAAGACCATGGGTATTCTGGCGCTGGGTATCGTTGCCTTCGCTATCGGTACCGCGGCGGGTGTTCTGATGGCCAAGCTGATGAACAAGTTCAGCAAGCACAAGGTCAACCCACTGATCGGTTCGGCCGGTGTATCGGCTGTACCTATGGCGGCGCGAGTCTCTAACAAGGTTGGCCTGGAAGCTGATCCGCAAAACTTCCTGCTGATGCACGCCATGGGCCCGAACGTAGCCGGTGTGATTGGCTCCGCGGTCGCCGCCGGTGTGATGATCTCCATGGTTCAGTCCATGGGTGGTTAATCCCACACCATAAGTTAGTGTGAATTAAAGGCCCTCACTGGTATCCATGAGGGCCTTTTTTATGCCTGTTATGTTTAGGGTTTATACCTGGTTTGGGGTGGCCGCGGGGTCTTATGAGATAAGCAACGACTCATCGCTATTAGGGCCGTGAGCCTATGCCTCGGGTAGGTGATCTATTGTGCCCGACCGTGCTAAAGCTGAAGGTGGATTGAGGGCTTTGAGCTTCCCTTTCATTTGAGGGTTTAACTATAAGCTCCGAAGGTTGCCTAAGACTTGTGTATTATTGAATACCACATTATTTCAGATTTGATGTTAACCGCTTAGAGGAATAAACGTTTGTTGAGGCTTGCTTTACTTAGCTTGGTGACAGCTGGAATGCTCTGTTCTGCGCATGCTTACTCTAAGGCTGAAGCTGAGGCTGCAATTATGCCAGTTGTGCGGTTGCATACACTAAGTGAAGACAGCTCGCGCTGGAAGGGATTACTGTACGTAGATGATCATGAATTGAGCGGACGTTTTCGCGAGATGATCGATTGCACCTTTGGTCGTCTGCCATTTAACGTATCCTATGGTTATGGTCCATTCTCAAGAATCCAGCGTCGAGTTGCCTCGGGAGGCATCGACGGTTTCTTTCCCGGCAACTACAGCAAAAAGCGTCTGAGTTACTCAGTTGCGTCCTCCCCTTTATTTTATGATCACAAGGTACTGCTCTACCGAAAAGCGCAGCGTAAGGACAAGGTGCAGGGGTTGGAGGCATTTGGTGGTATGCGTTTAGCCGTTATGCGTGGTGCTGACGTGGAGCGTGGGCAAGCCTCACGCTTGAGCGATCGGGTTACCGATGTCACCGGTTACAAACAGATGATCGATATGTTAAATGTGAAGCATATCGATGGGGTCGTGGGCTCAGAGCTGTTCTTAAAAGCCACCGAGAGTTACCGGCAATTGGGTGATGACTACGCCATGGAAACCCTTACGTCCTCGCCTTTAGTGGTCATCTTCGGGAGTCAGTTCCTACAGCAATACCCACACTTTCTGAGGCGCTTTAATACGGCGCTCGAACTCTGCCGTTAATGATCAGACCGTGGAGTTCTGCTGAGGGTTAGCGAGCAACGTATGTCTGGCTACTTTGTGGGGTGCTCGAAGTTTCTTGCGGTAGTCCCCCGGTGAAACCCCCGTCCAACCCTTGAAGGCGCGAATAAAAGCGGTGACCTCAAGGTAGCCGCTGCGGCGACCCACTTCAGCTAGGCTAATATATTCTTGGCTGAGCCAATGAATGGCTCTGTCGCGACGCAGGTTGTTTTTCAGCTGTTGAAAATGACTGCCTTCAGCTCTCAGCTTGCGTCGGATAGTACGGCTGGTCATGTGCAGTTGGGTGGCGATGGCGTCGAGCGTGATGAGATGTTCTTGCGGTGACGCTTCTAATAGTCGACTGACTTGATCGGTAATGTTGCTGGGGTAGTGGGGTTTTCGAAACCAGGGTAGCGGCACTTGCTTTAGGTAGCGGCGCAGCTCTTCTTTGCTCCGCCGAATGGGCCACTGTAATACATCACTGGGCCAGCTCAGTCTGGCTGCGGTTTGTTGAAACCGGCAGGGCGCGGGATAGAGCAGGCGATACTCTTCGGCGTGGGCGGGTCGAGCGTAGGGGAAGCATACTTCGTGGAGGGGAATGTCATCACCCACTAACCAGCTTGGGAATCGGTGCCATATCATCAGCAGCAGCTCTGTGAGCATGTGATATGTATCTTTTTCTGGCTCTGTCAGCAGGATGTACAAGTGCACTGTGTCTTGTTGCTGCTTTAATTCAAAGGTGATGTTGTCGCTGATGAGGCGATAGCAACGTTGAGCCTCGTGAAGCGCTTCGCCCAGCGTTTTGCAGTCGATCATTCGCTCGCTGATGAGGCTGAAAACCCCAACGCGTGTCGGACTGGAAGCGAAGCCGAGGTATTCATCGTCATGTTCGGCCCAGATGGCCTGAAACAGATCTGATAGTTGTTGCGGAAGTATGCGAGCGTCGGTCTCTTGTAGTAGGGAGCTGGAAAGATTGGCGGCGCTGATGAGCTGTTCACGGCACAGGCCTAGCCGTTCGGCATTGTCCAGATGCGCGCGGGCAAAGAAGCTGGCAATGGTGTGCTTTTCTTCTTGGCGGATCGACGCTGGCTTTTGAGGGTGTCCGGTTGTGGTAGTCATGCACTGTATTTTACGCTATTTCAGGCTCATTTTACTTCTTTTATAATAATTGTTGTCCGAAAGTGTTAGTTATTTGTCAGCTTCAAGCATTGTTGTTACGCAGTTGATGGCGGATACTGCGCGCTGATTTTACGTTCACTGTTTAGAGAGGTTTTCCCCGTGTCTACTAATAATGAAGAGCTAGAACTGTTCCGCGATATGGTGTTGCGCTGCCTAGAGCAGGAAGTGACGCCCTACTATGAGCAGTGGGAAAAAGACGCGGATTTACCCCGCGAGCTTTGGAAAACTCTGGGCGCAGCTGGCATGCTGTGTGTTGATATGCCTGAAGAGTACGGCGCTGCAGCCACTGGTTTTGATGTTTGTCAGTTGATCAACTGGGAGATCAGTCGTCTTGGTTTTGGCGGTTTGGCCAGTGGTTATAACATCCACGCTAATATTGTTGCGCCCTACATCCACAACATTGGTACCCAGGCGCAGCGTGATAAGTGGTTGCCTGGTATGGTTAGCGGCGACATCCTTGGCTGTATTGCCATGACCGAGCCGGGCGCAGGCAGCGACCTGGCCGGCATGCGCTCAACCGCCGTACGCGATGGTGACGAGTACATCCTCAACGGTTCAAAAGTCTTCATTACCAATGGTTACTACGCGGACTTGGCCATTGTTTGTGCTAAAACAGACACAACCGCAGGTGCCAAGGGCATCTCTCTGTTCCTGGTTGACACCACTCTGCCAGGTTTCTCCCGTGGTAAGCGCATCGATAAAATTGGCCAGCACACCAGTGACACAGCTGAGCTGTTTTTCGATAATGTTCGATTGCCAGCCGATAGCCTTTTGGGCGGTGAGAACAAAGGCTTTATACACCTGATGGAAGAGCTGCCACGCGAACGCTTGGG
>Ga0209395_1001140_pt1 | contig 38122 bp, 28 predicted proteins | sample GOMGulsemesocosm_3_FD_184635 | JGI IMG/M metagenome (GOLD analysis project Ga0209395, IMG submission 184635) | Methane-oxidizing microbial communities from mesocosms in the Gulf of Mexico - GOM9D Gulf of Mexico (SPAdes) (version 2) | ecosystem: Environmental > Aquatic > Marine > Cold seeps...
AATCGACTGTTTTGCTGCGCTGGCATCGTCACTGTAATAGGCACTTGATTCAAAACTAACACCGCTTTGCACTCCTTGTAGACTCCACCCATTAAGCAAGGCATCGTAGTTAGCCGAGGAAAGACCTGAAAGAGCGAACATATAACTCATATTTCTCACGCTCGACACATCCCAACCACTGATATCTTGGTTAAAGGCATAGGCATCATTGAACATGGAATACATGTTAGTCACGTTCGACACGTCCCAACCGCTGATATCTTGGTTAAAGGCTGTAGCGGCAACGAACATGTAACCCATATCAGTCACATTCGACACATCCCAGCCACTGATATCTTGGTTAAAGGCACCGGCGCTACTAAACATGGCGTTCATACCCGTCACGTTCGACACATCCCAACCACTGATATCTTGGTTAAAGGCATAGGCATCATTGAACATGGAATACATGTTAGTCACATTTGACACATCCCAACCGCTGATGTCTTGGTTAAATGCATCTGCGCCACGGAACATGATACTCATATTCGTCACACTAGACACATCCCAACCGCTGATATCTTGGTTAAAGGCATCTGATCTATAGAACATGCCACCCATATCCGTCACATTAGACACATCCCAACCACTAATATCTTGGTTAAAGGCATAGGCGCTGCTGAACATGAAACTCATATCATTCACATTCGACACATCCCAGCCGCTGATGTCGTGGTTAAAGTACTGAGCGCCATAAAACATATTCCTCACGCTCGTGACTTGATGTAATATAGGTATGTCTGTGGCATTGACGACAAGGTTTTTAGCACCGTAAAATGCATTTCCCATTGATTGCCAATGGTTATTTCCCCATTGCTCTACCGAAAGTAATTTCCCATTGTCATAGCCGTAACGGTAGGAATCGAAATAAAGCCGTGGGAAAGCGCCTGTGATGGCAATCGTATACGTCCCCGGCGCTGCATAGGTATGGGTTTTACCTGTTGTTTGATGGTGCTCAACGGTACCATCGCCCCAATCGATAGAAAAATCATAACCGGAGCCTTTTGTGCCTATTCTGATTTGATTATCTTCTGAATCATAGCCCGAATACTGACTCTGTTTGTCCGTTTTCCACACGGTAATAAACGGAGTGGGGGCAACCACATCCACATCGCGTGTTAGGGTGGTTTGATTGCCAGCGGCATCTGTTGCCGTATACATTATCTGATAAAGACCAGGGGTGGATGTATCAACGTCACCAGTTTGCGTTACGCTCAGTGCACCATCGAGTAAATCATGGCTGGTAGCGCCAAGGTCGTTATACTTAACCCCTTGGGTCCAAACCATGCTTTGTGCGCCATTCAAACTCATCACTGGCGGCGTGATATCCGCAACAGTCACGATGCGTTTAATGGACGCGGTATTACCTGCCGCATCTGTCGCGCTATACGTTAGGGTGTAAACACCCAACACGCCATTTTCGACAGCGCCCGAAAGTGACACCACTAATCCGCCGTCATGTGCGTCATTAGCCACAGCATTGAGTTCGACGTATATCGTGTCGTGATTAATGGTAATGGCCGCCGCGCCATTGATACTCATCACTGGTGGCGTGATATCTAACACCGTGATGGTGCGTTTGGTGGTGGCAACATTACCTGCGCTATCTGACGCGCTGTACGTTAGGGTGTACACGCCAGCGATGTGGTTATCAAACGCGCCTGAAATTGTAACGTTCAATGCGCCATCATGGGCATCGGTCGCTGTTGCGCCTAATTCAGCATAGCTGGCGTGTTCATTCATTGAAATTTCACGGTCACCGCTTAAGTCTATTGTCGGCGGCGTGATATCGAGTACGGTCACGTTGCGAGTGGCTGAGCCAGTGTTGCCTGCCGCATCAGTCGCGGTGTAGGTGATGGTGTAAACCCCAATCGCGCTGCTGTCAACGGTGCCTGTGATGGCTACATCGAGCGCACCATCATGTGCGTCATTGGCGCTGGCGTTTAACTCTTCATAGGCTGCGTCTTGGTTGACTGACACGTCGCTGGCGCCATTTAAGCTAATAACTGGCGCGGTGGTGTCTGGGATATAGACCGTTACTACGCGGGTGGCGCGGCTCACATTGCCGCTTTCATCAGTCGCTTTGTAGGTCACGATATAACTGGCCGCAACTGACGTATCGACGTCACCACTAATTTCTACGTCAATCGTGCCATCGCGCTGGTCGATGGCTGACGCCCCAAGCTCATTGTATTGCTGGTCGATGCTGATGTTAACGCTGTTGTCACCGACTAAGGTGATCACTGGTGGCGTAATGTCGACTGGTTGCACAACATGCACGAGACGAGTGGCGCTACTTTGGTTGTTTTCATTGTCGACGGCGCGATACGTGATGGTGTAGCGACCTAGTGTTTGACTGTCGACGTTGCCACTGATGGTGACGCTGACGTCGCCATCTTGGTTGTCGATTGCTGTTGCGCCGAGCTCTTGGTATTGCTCGCCTTGGGTAATGTTAATCACCAATGCGCCGGTGAGTGTGATGACTGGCGGGGTATCGTCGGCTGATGCTATCACGTGAACTTCGCGGCTGGCTGCGCCGACATTTCCGGCATTGTCGGTCGCTTGGTAAGTCACAGTGTACACGCCAATCTGCTGATTGTTGACCTCACCGATAAGTACCACATCGATGATGCCATCGCGTTCGTCCAAGGCGCTAGCACCGCGCTCGTTGTATTGTTCACCAACGATAATACTAACCACTTGTGCCCCCTTGAGTGTTACCACTGGTGCGGCGATATCGGGTTGTATCACGACGTTCACCGTGCGAATGACGGTGCGAGTATTTTGTGCGTCATCGATGGCTTGATAGCTCACGGTGTAAACACCAATTAATTGGTTATTCACCTCACCGTCGATAGCGACATCGACTTTACCGTCGATATTATCCAAAGCACTCGCGCCGAGTTCTACATAGGCTGTGCCGAGAATTAGGTTAAGCGGATTGGCACCATTGAGCACTATGTTAGGCGCGATGGTGTCTGGCTTTTGGATGACATGAATCATACGCGATTTCTGACTGGCATTGTTGGCGCTGTCGACGGCGTGATATGTGATGGTGTAGCTGCCCACCGTTGACATATCTACGGTGCCAGTGGTCGTGATCTGAACATGGCTGTCGATGTTGTCGGTAGCGCTTGCACCCGCGTCGGTGTAGGTCTGGCCGAGCTCTATGGTCTGGGTGGATTGTCCGTGTAGCGATATCACCGGTGCGGTGGTATCGGCGGTTGTTCCGCCACCACTGCCGCCATCGGAATCGCCACCGCCACTCCCACAGGCGCTAAGGACAAAGACAAGCCCCAACACAGTGAACGAGGAGACACTGGCGCCTCGCAATTGCTGGGCGATTAATTTTAAACCGTGCGCGATAGACAGACAGAAAGAGGCCATACGATCATCCTTGATATAAGTTTCATAAGTTTTTGCTCAAAATAGACATTAAAAACGTTTAGAAACCGACGGCATGCTCAGATAAGACTGAATAACGGGTGACAATACAAACATTTGAGATGGAAATAGATTGAAGCTTGATTTAAGCGTAGTAGAAGAATGGCAATAAAGAATAAAAACAGTAAAATAAAACCCTTTATTTTCAATTGGATAGTTACTTAAACTGAGTTTTATCGGATTAGTAATTCAAAAGGATTAGTTATAGCAGGGGTTACGGTTTGATAACGCAGAGGGAATTGTATCCCCCTGATGATATGGCTTCATCTGAGGGACGCTGGATTGATGATTTTAGGGGGATAGTTGGCGTTTATCGCAGACTAGCCGAAATGAAGCAGCTCAAATTCGCTGGCATTGACGGGCCGACCAAAGAAATACCCTTGGCCAACATCACAACTCAGGTCGACCAAAATATCGAGCTGTTCTTGGGTCTCGATACCCTCAGCAACCACATTCAGCTGTAAACCATGGCCCATCGAAATAGCCGCAGAAACCAGCTCTAAGTCAGCATTGTCGGCGGTAATATCTTGCACAAAACTCTTATCGACTTTTAGGGTGTCAAATGGGTAATTACGTAAATAGCTCAATGACGAATAGCCAGTACCGAAATCATCCATCGCGATACTAATGCCATGCTGATGAAACTCATTAAGCGACACTTCAACATTGGCAAAGCCGCTCACCAATACTCCTTCGGTGATCTCTAACTCGACCGAAGAAGGCGGTAACTGGTATTGCTTAAGTAACTTATAAAGCTCATCTTGCAGCACAGAATCTCTAAATTGCATGGGCGAGACGTTAATCGCGATACGGAAATCTTCACTGTATTTTAGTCGCCATTGTGATACTTGTTTTATGGCGCTACGTAATACAAAAAGTCCAATCTCAACGATAAGTCCGGTCTGCTCGGCAATCGGGATAAACTCATCGGGGCCAATAAAGCCAAGCTCAGGATTTTTCCAACGTACTAACGCCTCAGCGCCAATGACAGTTTGGGTAGATAGTTCGATTAATGGCTGATAATTTATGTACAGTTCATTATGAAGCAATGCGAGGCGCAGTTGTTCCTCGACTAACACTCGACGCGCAACGTCTATATTCATCTGCTCCGTATAGAAATGGAAGGTGTTACGCCCGCCACCTTTTGAATGATACATCGCTGAATCGGCCTGACGTAACAGTTCAGCCGGTTTTTGGCCATCTTCAGGGTAAATTGCGATACCGATGCTGACGGTCGAGACCAGTTCACGGCCACCGAGAATAAAGGGTTTTCTAAATTGTTCTAATATTTTCTCGGCAACCACCGCCGCGGTTGTCGCTTCATTTTCTTGCTTAACAAGAACGATAAACTCATCGCCACCGAGCCTACCTACGACATCGCTATTTCTAATTACTGATGTTAGGCGCTTCGCTGCCTCAATTAATAACTCGTCGCCTAAGTGATGGCCTAGCGTATCATTAACCTTTTTAAAATCGTCAAAATCGAGAAATAGAACGGCGGTATTATGGCCGCTGCGTTTGGCGTCAGCCAACATCTGCGATAAACGATCTAGCGCCAAAAAGCGATTAGGCAGGCCAGTGAGGCTATCAAAATGAGCCTGATGTAATATTTTCTGCTCTTGCTCTTTCTGCTGGGTAATATCGTGTGTTACAGCCAAATAATGGGTGATCTCTTTATTTAGGCCAGTAACAGGCGCCATATGAACCTGTTCCCAATACACTTCACCGTTACGACGCACGCTTTCAAACTCGCCCTGCCACGGTCTTCCGCTGTTAAGCGCCTGTGTCATTTGACGGTAAACCAAATCCGAGGTTCGTTCTGAGCGCAACACGCTAATTGATTGATTAATGACTTCATGGGACGAGTAACCCGAGGTGCGCTCGAATGTCCCATTAACATATTCGATAAATCCATGTGGGTTGGTAATAATAACCGACATCGGACTTTGCTCAATCGCCTGACTCAGCGTCGTGGCTCGATCTTCTGCCGCCTTTTGAGCCCTGAGATCGATATCAATACAATACATCTCTCGTTCGTTGTTTATTCCTTTAATCATCACATGGGTAGAAAATACTGTGACCGGATTACCGGTTGAATCTTTAAGCGTTAGCTCTGAAGCGGGGGTTACCTCGCCGCCACGCAACCATTCATTCACTTCGCTAATCACCACATCTCGAGCAGGATCAGGAATGATTAAATCTTCAAGTTTTTTACCTAGCGCTTGTTCTTCTGTATAACCATATATTGACTCATTGGCTTGGTTCCAAAATATAACTTCACGATCTTTATTGTAGCCTTGTACAGCAATTTTAGGTATTGACTCAAACACCCGTCTAAAACGAGTTTCACTTTGCATTAATTGGGCTTGGGCTCGTTTATGTTCGGTAATATCACGGATAAACGCAAAGAACTTGCCACCGGACTCCGATTTCCAGTAAGTAATATTAACTTCAATATCAAAAACGGTGCCGTCTTTCCGGCGATGTCGACTTAAGTGAATTTTTTCATTCCCCTCAAGTAGGTAAGCGATTAGTTGGTCGATTTCCGACTCGCTATGCAAGGCGTCGAGATCACTAACCCGCATGCCACATAGTTCGCCTTTGGAAAACCCTGACATATCTATATAAGCTTGATTGACATCTTCAATTACTCCCTCAAGAGAGACTATCCAAAATCCGTCGATGGCGGTGCCGATTATACTGCGGTAGGTGAGCTCACTGTCACGGAGTTTTTTATCTTCGAAATAACGACGCGTTGAATCATGACCGACTCCGACAATGCCGTGGACCTTATTGCCATCTATATAAAACGGTGTTTTTTGCGTACTCATTAACGCTTCACCACCGTTGGGTGCTTTAACCCATTCTTCACTACGTTGCGCCGCGTTTTTGGATAAAACTAACTGATCATAAGCAATATAAGCATCGGCTACATCTGCTTCAAACAATTGATGATCCGTGCTATCAACAATCTTGTCCTCTGGTACACCGATAAAATCCGCGAACGCTTTGTTGCAGCCCAAATACTTTCCATCTGCCGATTTATAGAAGATCAAATCAGGCACGCTGTCGATAATTCCCTTAAGGATCCCTTGTTCACGACTCAATAAGCGTTGACTCTCAACCAATTTTTCAGAGCCAACACGACGCTTCTGCTGGTTTATTAGCAACATACCAAGCAACACAGAGGCAAACGGGAATACGATCATTAACACCGGCGCAACAGATTCAAACATTAGCGCCTGAATATCGGCTGGCAAGGACAACATACTAAGGATGACATTAAGCTGAAGTAATACACCGAACAGATAAAGAGTTTTTACATTGATAGCTATCGAGAAGCGTCGGCAAATTTGCTTAAAAAGCCATCCTAGGAGCCCAGCAGAGATTATAGTCCAGGCACCGATTAACGCCCCCTCTCCTCCTTGAAATAGCCGAAAAGAGACCGTCATTGCGATAGCTATCAATGTCGGGTAGACGCCAAAAAATATCGCGCTAGAGCTAATTAAAACTACTCTCGTATCAAAAAACAATCCGGGTTTTAGTTCCCACGGATTAAACATTAATATAATACCGATACAACCAATCAACAGGCCTGTTGCTGTTTTTCTAAGTCTCTCATTCTTGAAATGGGTGTCGCTAAAGACATCATAAATCACTCCTAATGCTAGAAGTAGTACAAAATTATTAAGTAATCCCGACAAACTTGCCATCAATTATCACCCCAAAGAACTCAATTAGTAATCACAGCAAAGAGTTTTACTTAACTAAAACAATCAAATAAAAATCAGCATTATTTTAAATGCATCGAGCTATAAAAAAATATACATGAACAATGCGCTTTAATAGCGCGATTAAATCACCACTTATGATTAAAAGATAGCCTATTTTGATATTATATAACGAATAAAGTTCTCGATCGAACAATCCATTTATGGCGCCGCTACGTATAATTTCTACTCGATAGTTAGAAAGAAGAAGTTTATCTGAACTCAAAATTGTTGTTCGGGCGGGGCCAGTAGATTTTAACTGCAATTGATTAGGCTCCGCAATGGATATCTGGAAATTATCTGCAATACTTAATTGAGCTCAACATTAGCTTGATGCAGCTCTAATGGGCGAAACTTTACTTCGCCTAAATTAGTGAGGAAATCACCATAAAAGGAATTGCGCTTGACGGCACTAACTAAAATAACTAACAGCAACAGAAATGCATCGTTCAAGTGCGGTGAGTTTGATGAGGATTAACTTTCAAGAGGCATTGGCGAATGCAGAGGATTATGCAGAAATCAGTTATTCGGCCACGCCCATATTTAAGTTTTCGGAGTTAACTAAGGCCCAACTTGTCGATACAAATCAACTGACCTTTACCCATTCAGGCGGTACTGCGCTGTTTAAAGCCGGTCAAGTGCTACAGGTCGCTAGCAATACAATCTTAGTACCCAGCTATCATTGCCCTGCGGCGTTAGAGCCGTTTATCGCTCTAGGCTTCGAATGTGTTTTTTATCATGTTAAGCCGGACTTGTCTCCTGATATAGAGCACTTAGAACGACTCATCGTTCAATACGACATCACGCACTGCCTAGTTATCAACTACTTTGGCATACTCTCACACCTTGATGCCTTTACTCGCATTATCGCAAATAACAATATCGCGATAATCCATGACTGTGCCCACGCTCTATTCCAATTACTCGATTGTAGCGAGCAACCAAGTGACGCTGCTGCGACCATTTGCTCAATCAATAAAATCCTACCCAGCATTGACGGCGGTATAGTGACCTTTAAACACCCCTACGCGCAACAACTCACCAAAGTAGGGAAGATAGAGGAGTTTAAGGCGCTGTTATATTTACTGGGCATCACTCCCATCTTAAATAAATTACGTTTTGCGTTTAAACAGCCCAGTTCTGCCGATTTAGCTACGGTTGCTCGACCCCGCTTTCGCTATTTTGAAGCCAGCAGAACGACACAACAATGTTTTAGCCATACCATTGCGTTGTTGCGTCATAGCGATCTAGCATCAATAGCGCTAGCGCGACGCGATAACTATCAATATCTTTGTCTGGCGTTAAGCAACCTAAAATTAGGTGTTCCACTACAACAGGAGCTTGATGAACATAGCGTACCCTACGTATTACCTTTTCTACTTCATAATGCACAAGACTTCGCTAAATTGAGAAAGATCGGCATTCAATGCTTACGTTGGGAAGAAGTTGCACAATCTGAGTGCTCAATCAGCCAAGACTATCGATTCCGCCTATTACAACTTCCTTGCCACCACCAACTTAGTAGGCAACAACTTGACGATATGATTAAAAAAATTAAAGGGATTTTATGAAGTGGACGATTATTCCCTGCCAACAGTTTGATACTGTCGCCGCGCAATGGGACCAGCTTAATCAAGGATCATTACAGCAGCCTATATTAGATAGCGCATTCGTTGAAATCTGTCTCGAGGTGTTCGCCAGTGGCTCTGAGCTTATCGCATTATGTGAAGATAAAGACGGTCCATTAGCCATCGGCATATTCCATCGTGTCGGCGTTGGGCACTATGCGACCTTCCAGCCATCTCAAGCTCCGCTTGGGCTCTTTATAGCTCGAGGAAACCAGCTAAGCAAATCCTTACTGAGTGGCCTGACACAGGCGTTACCGGGCTATGTCGTATTTATTGATTTACTGCAACAAGATAGCGAGCAGATGAATTGCCCGCCATCATTAGATATTCTTAAGGCTGCGTATATCACCACCAGTAGCCTTGCTGTTGCTAGCAACTATGACGAATTTTTTATTAGCTTAGGCAAAAATATGCGTCAAAACCACAATAAAGTACGTAATCGCTGCGCCAAGCAAGAAATTAATCTGGAGGCAACATGTCTTTATGCCAGTGAGGAGGTGAGCGACGCGATCGAAACCTTTGGACGATTCGAATCTAGCGGCTGGAAAGGCGATGGTGGGACGGCTGTTAATATCGATAATGATCAGGGGGTGTTTTATCTTAAATTACTCCAGCACTATGCACATCAAAATCGCGCAGAACTGTGGCAATATCAGGTTGATGGGCAAACGGTTGCCATTGATTTGTGTATTAAATCTATTGATGTATTGATCATTTTAAAGACGGCTTATAACGAAGAGTTCAATAAGCTTTCTCCAGCATTGCAGCTCAAGTTTGCGATCTTTAAACACCACGCCAATCAAACTGGCGACCAACGACTCCAATCGATAGAGTTCTTTGGCAAGGCCATGGAATGGCATAAACGCTTTAATTCAACATTACGTCAGATTGAGCATATGAGCTATTTTAGTCACCCGTTATGGCTGGCGCTTTATCGTCTGATAAAACGACTAAAATAACGCCTAATAGAACGTCTAAAAAACCTACACTAGCGGATCAACCTCAAATACCGTACAATCGTACAGTTTGGTTTATTTAATGAGTTAGTCGCATGACAATAACGCAGGGTTCCACCACACAATATTTTAAAAATATTGCTAGTGCCTTAATCGAGGCTGGAGTTCATTCACCGACGCTAGTGATCGATAAGCAACGCTTAGATCAAAATATTGAGCACTTTTTAAGCGTTACCAGGCGCGGCTTCGATATTCGACTAGTCGCAAAATCCTTGCCTTCCATTCCGATGCTCCATTACATTATGGATCGCGTGGGCACTAATCGTTTAATGAGCTTTCATTTGCCCTTTTTGCGCCATCTAGTCACTCACATTCCACACAGCGATATCTTGCTCGGCAAGCCAATGCCGGCCGCAGGGGCGCACGAGTTCTATCGTTGGCATAACCAATTGACCACCAGCGACTTTAACCCACAGCAACAGCTGCATTGGTTAGTGGATAATAATGAGCGCTTATTGCAATATCAGGCACTCGCAGCCAGCATGAAAACTGAGATCAATATCAATCTCGAGATCGATGTTGGCCTACACCGCGGCGGCTATATCTGTCAGGATGCGTTTAAACAGGCACTAACGTTGGTCAAAAACGATCGTTATTTAACGCTCAGTGGACTTATGGGTTATGAGGCACACGTGACCAAGGTGCCGGCAATTGTTGGCGGCCCAAAGAAAGCTTTTGTCCAAGCAATGGCAAGTTACCAACGTTGCGTCGACAGCGTGGCCGAAATCTTTGGCCCCCAACAGCTTACGCAGATGATTTTAAATGCTGGCGGCAGCACCACTTACCCGCTTTATGATAAACCCGGCCTAGTCAACGAAATCGCCACCGCGTCGGCACTAGTCAAACCGACTGATTTTGATGTCTTTACTTTAGATCATCATCAGCCAGCCGCCTTTATCGCGACACCGGTGCTCAAGATGGTCGACAAGCCCGAGCTGCCGATGGCGCCGGCGCTGTCTAGCCTGTTGCGCACCTTAGACTTGTTACCGAAAAAAGCGTGTTTTATCTATGGCGGCAATTGGCTCGCCACGCCATGCTTTCCGGCTGATTCTAAACGCGCTGACATCTTAGGCCATTCTAGCAATCAAGAAATGTTTGAATTAGCCTCAGATAGCGAGGTAGCGATGGATGATTTCTTCTTCTTTCGTCCCACTCAAAGTGAATCGGTGTTTTTACAGTTTGGTAAACTGGCGATTGTTGACGAGGGTAATATAACCGATTGGTGGTCTGTCTTCGAAGCGCAGCAGCGTTAAACTAAATAGGAGTGGGTATGTTATTTATTGTGGCGTTTTTGGTGATGCCAATCATTATTATCATCTTGTGTCAGCGGATTAATATACTCGATAAATTGGGTGTGGTGGTGTTGTCTTTTGGGTTAGGCATCGCCATTGCGGCGAGCGTCGACTTAGGCGGATTGGCTCAAGCGGACTTAATCAAGTCCGCGCAGCGCACTATTTCGGAGATCAGCATCGCGCTGGCACTGCCGTTGTTACTCTTTTCCATTAACATAAAAAGCGCATTAACCATGGCGGGAGATACCCTTAAAGGGATGGGACTGGCCTTACTTTCGGTTGTTGTCATTAGCACCTTTGGCGCTTTATTATTTAAAGAACACGTTGCCGATATATGGCAGGTCGCGGGCATGTCTGTTGGTGCTTATACCGGCGGTGGCCCCAATATGGCGGCGATCAAGACAGCAATTGATGGTAAAGAATCGATATTCATTACCATGGTTACTTACGATATCTTGTTCTCGGCAATTTATTTGCTGTTTGTGATAAGTATCGGCAAGCGTGTCTTTGGTCGCTTCTTACCTGCCTATCAGCGTCAAGAATCCACCAGCAATCATGATTTTTCCGATATGGAGCATATCAGTGATGAGACCGCCAATAGCTATAAATCGATTTTAGCACCCGCCACTATTGGGCAGTCTTTGATCGCATTATTGTGTTCCGGCGTAGTGGTGGGCGCCGCATTGGGCGTGGCGGAAATTATGCCCGCCAGCTTGAAGTCTACCGCCACTATTGTTGGCATCACCAGCTTAGGACTCGCCGCCTCTTTTGTGCCGCCAATTCGCCGCCTCGCCAATAGTTTTCAGTTGGGGATGTATCTGATTTTGGTGTTCTGTTTCACCATGGGCACCATGACCAACACCAATATCTTTACCGAGCTCGACCTAGGGTTAGCCAGTTACATTAGCTTTATTTTGGTCGGCTCCTTATTGCTCCAAGCCGTGTTGTGCAAGATTTTTAATATCGATACCGATACGTTCTTAATTACGTCGTCGGCAGCCATCATGTCGGTGCCGTTTATTCCGGTGATCGCGGGTGCGCTAAAAAACCGTAATATTTTACTGCCCGGTTTTGCAGCGGCGATTATCGGCTATATGGTGGGTAATTATCTCGGCATTATTGTCGCCAATCTCAGCCGCTGGCTGGTCGGCGCTTAAGAACTACAAGAAAGCGCCGAGCAACCCGCCCTGTTGCGCGCCCATTCTGGGCGCTTAGCAGCGTATTTTTCGAACTGTGGCTGCTCCTCGTAAGGATGTTGCAACAGGGTCTGCAAGGTCGCAATTTCGCTATAGTCACCCTTTTCGGCCGCTTCAATCGCTTGCTGCGCTAGATAATTACGCAAGACATACTTAGGATTAATCTTGTTCATCGAAATTTGTCGCTGCTCGTCACTGCGCTGCTCGCCTTGTACGCGCGCAAGATAACGCGTTAGCCACTGCCCCATCACTTGCTGATATTTTTCACTGAGCCGCTCCACGTCATAATAGCTCGGGCTTAATAGCTCCAACCAATTGTCATTACTCGTTAGCTTAGCTAATTGACGATAGAATACCGTCATATCAGTTTCAACGCTTTGAAGAATTTGCTCAAGCTCAGCAAATAACATAAGATCGTCATGCTCGTGATAACCAACTAGGCCCAGCTTATCCGCCATCATCTCGCGCCATTTCAGCTGATATAAGTCGCTATAGTCGGCCAAAATAGCTTCCAATCCCTCACTCTCTTCAATAAGCAGATAGATAGCATTTGCTAGTTGAAATAGATTCCACTGACTGATCTCACCTTGCGCGCCAAAGCGATAGCGCTTGCCCTGTGCATCGGTGGTGTTAGGGGTCCAATCGAGATCAAAGTTATCAATCCAACCGTAAGGGCCATAATCGATGGTCTCGCCAACAATCGACATGTTATCAGTATTCATTACGCCATGAACAAAGCCGACCCGCTGCCAGCCAATCACCATGTCGCATGTACGCTGACAGACTTGATTAAACCACGCGAGATAGGTGGCCTTGTTAATCTCACCATCGTCGATTAATTCAGGGAAACTGGTCCTAATACAATGATCTGCTTGTGCTCGTAATAATTCAATATCGCCCCGTTGCGCCGGTAGCTGGAAATTACCAAATCGGGTAAACGACTCGCTGACGCGACATACCACGGCGCCGGGTTCATACGCACCGTTACCATCATAAAACATATCGCGCATCACGGGATCGCCACTAAGACACAAGCTCAGCGCGCGCGTGGTCGGTATACCTAAATGAAACATCGCCTCTGAACACAAAAACTCACGCACCGAACTGCGTAATACAGCTAGCCCATCGGCCGTTCGTGAATAAGGCGTCGGGCCAGCACCTTTTAGCTGCAAGAGCTGATGGCCGTGACTGGCGGTGACAACCTCGCCTAGATTAATCGCCCGCCCATCGCCGAGTTGCCCCGCCCAATGGCCAAACTGATGGCCGCCATAACACATGGCATAGGGCTCCATGCCATCGAGTAGCGCATTACCACTAAACACATCGGTAAATAAATCGCTGTCCATGTCATCAGCGTCAAAGCCAATCATTTGCGCGACATCATAAGATAATGCCACCAGTTGCGGCTTTGCGGTCGCAATTGGACTGGCCCATGAATACGCTGCGCCAAAGACCTGACGGCGGCTATTAACCTGTTCCCTGTCGGCAGGAAGCTTATTAACAAAACGATTTTCAAACTTTAATTTTTGCTGTAGCGTATTCATTTTAGGCCGTTGTCTGATAAAAATGCCTAACCATAATACCCCGTATTGGTAGCAAAAAAAATGAAATCACTTGTCATTGCGTTAATTACATTATGGTGCAGCCCCCACGCTATGGCGGCTACAGTAACCATCGATCAGCATATTGAGCAATGGCTAACGCCGATAGCGAAGATAATGACCGCGGTTATTTTCTATTCCGTGACTGTTGCTGGTACACCGATACCGCTTATTGTGGTGTGGCTTATCGTCGCTGCGTTTAGTTTTACGCTGTATTTTGGCTTTCTCAATATCAGCGGTTTTGGGCATGCGATAAAGGTCATTCGCGGCGATTATTCAGATCCCAACGATCCCGGTGAAGTCTCTCATTTTCAAGCGTTGACTACTGCTCTTTCTGGCACCGTAGGTTTAGGTAATATTGCGGGAGTCGCTATCGCCGTATCCATCGGTGGCCCTGGTGCAACTTTTTGGATGATTATTGCCGGCCTATTGGGCATGTCGAGTAAATTTCTCGAGTGTAGTTTGGGGGTCAAATATCGTCAAATCACCCCAACGGGCGAAGTTCTTGGTGGCCCGATGTACTACCTTAGAGATGGCTTGGCCCAACTTGGTTATCACCGCCTTGGCAAAGGGTTAGCCATATTTTTTGCTATTTGCTGTGTGATCGCCTCATTGTGCGGCAGTAATATGCTGCAATCTAATCAAGCCTACCAACAATTTATTGTGGCGTTCAGTAGTGATGGCGGATTCTGGCAAGACAAGGGCTGGCTATTCGGTTTGTTTTTGGCTGTGCTAGTTGCCAGTATTATTATTGGCGGGATCAAGAGTATCGCTAAAGTAACGGTGCGTGTTGTGCCCCTAATGGCTGGCGTATATGTAACGGCAGCACTGTTTGTTATTTTTAGTCACCTAGAGCAAATCCCACACGCGTTTAGTCTAATCATTCATGGCGCATTCAATCCCCAAGGCGTTGCCGGTGGTATTATTGGCGTGATGATACAAGGAATTAAGCGTTCCACATTCTCTAGTGAAGCGGGGGTTGGTGCAGCCTCAATCGCCCACGCCACCGCCTCGACCAACGAGCCAATTCGAGAAGGTTATGTTGCCTTACTCGAGCCCTTTATTGATACCGTGGTGATTTGTACCATCACGGCGCTAGTTATTGTGATCACTGGGGCTTACGTCGATGTTGATGGCATCGATGGCGTGGCGATGACCTCGCGTGCATTTGCCAGCGTGATCTGGTGGTTTCCCTACTTGCTAAGCGTCGCGGTATTACTCTTTGCTATTTCAACGATGGTGTCTTGGGCCTATTATGGCTCGATAGCTTGGCGCTATTTAGTCGGCGATTCAAGACTATTAAATCTTGGGTACAAGTTAATTTTCTGTAGTTTCACCGTCATCGGCGCGTCAGTCAGTTTAGATTCGGTAATAGCAATTTCTGATTCTATGTTTTTTTCGATGGCGATAGCCAATATCATCGGGCTGTATTTGTTAGCACCAAGCGTTAAACAAGACCTTAATCGATACAATGCAACGTATCGATAAATATACGTATACAAGCTATCGGCGGTGGTGTCGTTATGTTGGGACTAGGCTTGTATCAGTGGAACCCGAAAAATAACAATCAGTAAATAGGTCAATTACGATTTATACCTGGTCGGCGGTTATTGATAATGGTAATAACCGTAAGATAGGTGCCAAATAGGCACCTTTTTTATAAAAACATTTATATATCGTATATAATCTAGCCCTACTATTCATTGTTGAGTCAGTTATGAAATTTTTACTAGGATTTATTGCGCTATTGATGGCAACTATGGCGATAGCCAAGGCTGATTATCATGTAAAACACCAACAAAAAAATACGCTTAAGGCTCAACAAGCACCCTATGTCTTATTGATTTCAATTGATGGCTTTCGCTGGGACTATATTGACAAATACCAGCCACCGTTTCTGTCTCAATGGGTTAAGGACAGCGCAAGATTAGAAGCGTTACGACCGTCTTTTCCCACCAAAACCTTTCCTAATCACCTGAGCATCGTCACTGGCTCATACCCACAGCGTCATGGGATTTTGGCTAATCGATTCTACGCACCAGATATCAAGAAGCACTATTCGTTAGCAAAACCAGAGGCCGTGCTCAATCCAGATTTTTATCTTGTTAATCCGCTATGGGTGTTAGCAGAGCAACAAGGAATGCGCTCATCTAGCTACTTCTGGCCAGGCTCGGAAGCACCTATTTCTGGACATACTCCGACTTATTATCAGCATTACGATCACCACACCCCACATCAACAACGTATCGACACCGTGCTCCAATGGTATAAACTGCCTGCCGATCGGCGCCCACACCTTACCACGATGTATTTCCATGACGTTGATACGGCCGGTCACGATTTTGGTCAAGACTCAACCCAACTCCGCCAAGCACTAGCGCGGGTGGATGACTCACTCAAACAACTAACCGAAAGATTAGCCAAATTACCGATTGAAGTGAATGTGGTTATTGTGTCGGATCACGGTATGGCGCAGCGCAAGCCAGCGGATTTTGAACAGCTACCTAACTGGTTGGAAGAACAATATTACATCAAAGGCAATGGTCCAATTGTGCATATTTATGACACCAAGGGCGCGTCTAACTCGTTACGTGAAACCACTACGTTGCTCAACCAAAACGCCAAGCACTATCAATGTTACCGCTATCAAGATATTCCAACGAAATTTAATGCGTCTAACTCTAATCGCATCGGCGATATAGCCTGCTTAGCCGATAAAGATTGGGCCATTGGGATGACTTCCCACTCACCCGTTGGCGATCATGGTTGGAGCCAATTTAATACCACAGATATGAATGGGATTTTTTACGCCAAAGGGCCAGCGTTCAAGAAAAATGTGATTCGCCCTATCACGGAAAACGTGAATATAATGCCACTATTAGCCAAGATCCTAGGGCTTACTATTTCTCATGAAATCGACGGTAACGCAGAGGTATTAGCACCATTACTTATTAAGCGCTAGATCTGTTTATTGCGCGCGTAATGCAGCCTCTAACTTGTCACGTAGTACGCTATGTTTTTTATTGAGCAAAAAATATAACAGTGGCGTATGTAATACCTTAGATGAAGCGAACTGCTCGCTCGGTAGCCCGAGCGAGCGTACGATACTCTCTCCTAATCCTTGCTCCAGCACAACGACATCAAATCGACACGCAATAAGCATTTTTATTAAGCGATTTGTATCGCTCACTGCAACATGACTCCTGCCGTGTAATGCAGCTTCTTTATACATAACCCAGCCTTCCACATAGCCCACACTATAGTGTTTAAGACTCGTCAAATCATGAATATCTACGATATTTTTTTTTAGATAAAAAGCGACAATTTTAGTCTTGGTCACAGGCTCTCTAACAAGGATAATATGCGGAAATTGATCGAGCTTCCTGTCACTTCGGGCGTATTCACCATCTATAATGCCGCGATTGACTTCACTCAAGCCTCTTAGCCGAGGTTGAAAGCGATAGTTTGGTTCGTAATTGAACCTTTTAAGTAGTGAATCAAACTTATTAAACGATTCTTTTTTTTTGAGATATTCAACAGGAACGGGAACACTAATGGCGAGCTGTTGCGCAGTTGACAGCGCAGGAAAAAGAAATATGAGTAAATATAAAAACTTGTTCACCGCAGCCCTCGACACTTGAGATGTTTATTAATAATACCCTTAACCCGACTTTTCTCAACATAATCGTCGTATTTGAGCCGTTTGGATGAGGGATATCCCCCCTGTTCATCCCTCTTAATGAGAGCGCTATAATACCAACGCTACTAGTTTAACGAAATGGGTATAACATAGTGCTAATCGCCATGTGATAACACTGTTAATCATGTCGTAATTAGACAATTAAAGGCGCATACTATTTTTCATCAGAGAAGTTAAAGGGATGATGATTTAACGCAAAATAATCATCCCTCTAATTTTTATGAGGATACAACCATGACATCAACCATTCCTAACATCGTTATTATTGGCGGCGGCGCTGGCGGACTAGAACTAGCAACGCAATTAGGACATAAACTGGGAAAGAAACAACGCGCAAACATTTTACTAATCGATAAGAATCGAACTCACATTTGGAAGCCCTTGCTACACGAAGTAGCCACGGGTTCACTTGACTCAAATTTGGATGGTGTGGTCTATAGCGCGCATGCGGCTAAACACAACTATCGATTTCAGCTCGGCTGTTTTTGTGATTTAGACAACGACAATAAAACCCTTACCTTAGCGCCGCAACTTGACGATGATGGTCAGCAAATATTGCCATCGCGCCAAGTACCCTATGACCAGCTAGTCATTGCGATTGGCAGTGTCAGCAATGATTTTGGCACGCCAGGTGTTAAAGAAAACTGCTATTTTCTCGACTCTCATAATCAAGCGGATCGTTTTCATCACGCATTGCTTGATAGCTTTACCCGAGTTCATCAAACCGATAATCAAGCAGCACTCGATATTGCAATTGTCGGCGCAGGAGCAACCGGTGTAGAGCTCTCTGCAGAGCTTTTTCATGTCGCCGATCTACTTAAAGTTTACGGTTTGAGCAATATGAATGCCAGTAAGCTCAATATCCATTTGATTGAGGCTGGTCCCACTATATTACCCGCGCTTCCACCTCGGATTAGTCAAAGCGCTAAGCGAGAGCTGGAAAAGATTGGCGTTAATGTGATGCAAAACACCCGTATTAGTGAGGCCAACAACGAGGGTTTTGTGACGAGCGACGGCAAGCTAATTAAAGCCGATTTGATGTTGTGGGCAGCGGGCGTCAAGGCACCTGATTTCGTTAAGAAACTGGGTGATTTTGAACTTAACCGTGCCAATCAAATCGTGGTCACGCCAACCTTAAAAAGCACCACCGATGACAACATCTATGTGATAGGTGACTGTTGTAGTTTTGCACTACCCGACGGTAAATTTGTGCCACCACGCGCCCAATCGGCCCATCAAATGGCCAGCAGTGTCGAAAAAAACATTATTAATCAACTGCAAGGAAAGCCGCTACAAGATTATCAATACACCGACTATGGTTCGCTGGTTAATCTATCGCGCTTTAGCACCGTGGGCAGCCTAATGGGTAACTTGACCAACAATACGATGTTTGTCGAGGGTAAGATCGCGCGACTGGTCTACATTTCCCTTTACCGGATGCATCAAAGAGCGATTCATGGCACCACTAAAACCATTGCATTATGGTTTGCTGAAAAAGTCATGAAGGTAGTACGCCCACGCATGAAATTGCATTGATCATAAAGCAGGCCAGTAACTATGTTGCTGGCCTGCTCTTTGATATAATGGGTTAAAATCAGCTAAAAGAATCAACATCATGAGTTATATTCCACTAGAACAGCATCACAAAGCTTGGGTTTTTCGCCATCATAACTGCCCTATTAGCGACGACGATAAGCCTAAAATTAAACCGATGGAGCCACTGCGCGCCACCACCTTCTGGAATAGCTTCGTCAGTAATCAAGTTGACCATCCTGACTTTTTTAAGAAGGGTGACTGGGCATTTAATCAAAATACCTGGCTCGAGCAAGGTAAATGGGAACCAAACTGGGATAGCGATGATAACGAGCTCCCTGAGCTTATTTTAGCGCATCTCACGTGGACCAATAACACCGTGGTTTATTACTGTAATGCACGCCAGCATGTGATCGAAACTACCTGGGAAGTGTTTAAGCGTTGTTGGAAAAACTTCTTGTTCATGGATGATGGTCCGGTATTAGTCGGTAAGAAGCGTGATCAAGTGGTGCAATTTATGTCTAACGGTACCTTTAGAATAGGCACAAAGCCCGCACCGGCTAACAACAAAGCACCTGCATAATGTCGGTCAAACAACAGTTGCATCCGCGTAACCGTCACAACAGCAATTATGATTTTGACGCGTTGTGCCGCGCCTATCCGCAATTATCCGATTTCGTGCGCCCTAATCCGTATGGCAATCTCTCGATTGATTTCGCCAATAGTGATGCCGTTAAGGCGTTAAATGCGGCGATATTAAAAGATAAATACCAACTCGAATATTGGGATATCCCCAAGGGCTTCTTATGCCCGCCGATCCCCGGTCGTGTCGACTACATCCACTACATTGCCGACCTTTTAAAGGCGAGTAACGGTAATAAGATTGCCAACAAAGTTATCGGCTTAGATATTGGCACCGGTGCCAGCTGCATCTATCCTCTATTGGGTCAGCGCAGCTACAATTGGCGATTTGTCGCCAGCGATGTTGATCCTAAATCGATTGCCTCTAGTGAAAAAATCATTAGTGATAACGAACTTGGGCCAGCCATTTCGCTACGGCTGCAACAGGACAGTAAACACATTTTTGATGGCGTTATTAACGATGACGACTGTTTCGATTTTACGATGTGCAACCCGCCTTTTCATCAGTCTTTGCAAGAGGCGCATGCTGGCGCGAGCCGCAAACGCAATAATCTGGGCACTAATAAGCAGGGACAGAACAAGCTTAATTTCGGTGGCCAAAAAGCAGAGTTATGGTGTCCAGGGGGCGAATTATCGTTCATTAAGACCATGATCAACGAAAGTAAGCAATATCGCGCGCAAGTGTTGTGGTTTACATCCTTGGTCTCAAAAAAAGACAATTTGGCGCCACTAAAGAAAAGTCTCAAGAAGGCCGGAGCGGTTGAAGTAAACGTAATTAATATGGCACAGGGTCAAAAGATAAGTCGTTTTATTGCATGGACTTTCCTCGATCAAGCGGCACAGCGACAATGGGGACAACAGCGATTCTAATGAGTGAACATTTCAATGGCCAATATGAGGTTGAGTTTAAGTATCGCATCACTTCAAAAGTCGACTTTCTAACGGCGCTGGCGACTCTCAAGCCCACGATACGTTTTGAAGATAATTGCGAAACCGACTGGTTTTATGACCGTGGACAGGCAACGCTCGCCGCCCAACAGAAAAGTATTAGTATTCGTCAGATGCAGCCGGCGAATATTAAGCTATGGATCGTCAAGGGGCCAGAGCTTGAGCGCTGCGAAGCGGTTGAAATTAACGACTGTGATCGGGCGAGAAGTATGCTGCTAACCATGGGATATCAGCATACAAAGACCCTAACTAAGACCCGCAGCATGTATTATATTGGCGAATTTCATGTCACCGTTGATCATATAGATGGCCTAGGTCATTTCGTCGAGTTTGCGGTAGTCACCGACGATAATGCCAAAATTAATGATTATAAATCAGTTCTTAAACAGCTCGCTGGCCGCTGCCATTTAACCGATGACCAACTGGAGCTGCGCTCTTATAAAGAGCTCGTTGGGTAACTAAATAATACCTTAAGTGTTGCTCTAACACCTTTGGCCGCACGCGCAGTAGTCATTAAGTGTCGCCATTGATGAAAGTTAATCGTGATCGGGTTATTGGTTTCAATTTGACCGATGATCCCATATTTACACGGTTTGGCTGGATCTTCTTCGACGTACGTGCCGAACAATTTATCCCAAATGATTAGTACCCCCGCGAAGTTGCGATCTAGGTAACCAGGGTTGGTCGCATGATGCACTCGATGATTTGATGGGGTATTAAACACTTTTTCAATCCATCCCAGCTTACCGATAATTTCCGTGTGAACAAAAAACTGAAATGCCAAATTACATGCCACCACCATCAACACCACTTGTGGGTCAAAACCTAATAGCATCATCGGCGTCCAAAATAACCACATTCCTGCGACGGGATACATGATGCTCTGACGAAACGCAGTGCTAAAATTCATGATTGTCGAACTATGATGAACCACATGAGCCGCCCATAACCAGTGAATGTGATGAGAGCCGCGATGAAACCAATAATACAAAAAATCTTGCAATAAAAAGGCTCCTGCAATAGATAACGGTGTTAGCTCGACCTCAAACATTCGATGCTCAAATAACCAATAAAATAGCGGCATTAGTGCTAACAACGATAACGCGTCGGCGCCTTGATGCATAATCGCCAATGCCGTATTAGCCAGCGAATCTTTCACGTCGTAACGGGCGCGATGTTTCACAAATTCATAGCCGATACACAGAAAAAATATCGGGCTCAACGCCAGTAATATAATCTCAACACTCATCGTAATGCCTCGCTAATCGCGACAGCGCTCGTTTAATATCGCGCGTTATTATCGCCTTAACAAGCGATTTTGGCTGCCACCAAGGGGCTCGACACACAATGGAGTAATCTAGCAAGGTATGGCCATCTTGTTCGAGTAACACGATATCCCCCTGATGATTGGATACCGGCCCCTGACCGATGATGCGATAGCAAATGTGCTGCTCATCTGCCGAGATAATTTGTTCAAAGAACGTCTGTCGGTGGATAGTGACTTGACGAATAGCGCCGCCGCCCCCTGCTGGTTGACCGCTTTCCTGTGTTTTTGTCTGTTTAAATTGACCATCGAAAAAGCGATCTAACCGATCATGTTCAAGCAATAACTGCATCACTGATTGACGATCGGCGGCGATTGGTTGGCTTAGTTTTATTGTTATCATTATTTCAATCCCAGCAAAGAGGATTAAGAATAATAAATTTATGCGTGACAGGCTTGCCAAAGCATGACAATATTTTTGTCTTTAGATGACATGATCGGGGGCGCCGTGCTTAATACCTCACAAACTTATTTTGCCAGTGTCTTGGATTTTCTCGCACAACAAGGCATCGACTCAACGCAAGCGTTGGACGCGATTGGTTTCGAGGATTTTCCACAATACAAGAAACAGCAACGGGTGCCACTTAATTATTACAGCGCATTGCTCGACTACGGTAAACGTATCCTAAACGATCCTCTATTTGGTTTTCATGTGGGCTGCGATGTGCATAGCGCAGACTATGGTGTATTAGGCTATCTCATCGAGTCGAGTGAGAATTTGGCGATGGCGATTAAACACCTATTGGCCTTTGACCAGCTAGTGGCGAATATTGGTCGCACCGATTTTAGTGTCAATCACCAACAAGCCAGCATTCGCTGGACACCGCATGCACAAGGCAGCGAGCAAATTGTGCTACGTAATATGGCGGCATGGTTAACCACAGCGCGGCAGCTACTGGGCGACAATCTTGCGCCAAGCCGCATTAGCTTATCTCATCCCTTTACAGTGTCTCAATTACGACAACTCAATCAACATTTAAACTGTGAAGTTGTCGCTAATCAACCCTTTAATGAGATCTCATTCCCCAGCCAGTTGCTTCAACATACCTTTCGCAGCGAAAATCCGCAGCTCCACCAGACCATGGCGGCCATTTCACAACAAGAACTCGCCAGTATTAATGCCAATCAATGCGCAAAATCTGAGATCATCGATCTACTGCGACTCAAGCCTGACTTACAAGATTGCACCTTGCTACAGTTTGCTAGCGTGTTTAATATGTCATCGCGCACGTTACAAAGACAATTAAAGCGTGCAGGGTGTCGCTTCGCGCAGCTATTAGACGATGAGCGAAAACAACGAACAATTAAGCAGCTAGGTAGTGTCTCCTTAGGTGAATTATCGTTACAGCTGGGCTTTAATGAACAAAGTTCCTTTAACCGTGCGTTTCGGCGCTGGTTTAACTGCTCACCACGGGTATATTTATCACGCTCTTCACGGGTATAATGCGCTGGTTTAAACTTCAGTCATTGGTAAATTATGCACGCCGTTCAGCGCCTTCATCAATATCGTCAGAGTATTAGCACTCGTCCTTTTAAGGCTAGGGGCTATAAAGTGGTGCGCTGTGAAAATTGCCGTATCTCACAAAAATACTGTATCTGCGAGCATAAACCCAGCTGCGTTAGTGACGCCGCCTTTCTGCTATTAATGTGGGACGATGAGGTCTTAAAGCCGAGTAATACCGGCCGCCTAATCGCCGACGTGATTGAGGATACCCATGCCTTTATTTGGCAGCGCAAAGAATTAGCACCTGAACTGGCCGCGCTTCTTAACGATCCACAGTACCAACCCTTTGTGGTGTTTCCGCAAGATTACGCCAATGAAACTCAGCAGGTGGTTAACCAAGTCCCCACGCTAGAGACAGGTAAGCGACCGCTGTTTATTTTACTCGATGGCAGCTGGCGCGAAGCAAAGAAAATGTTTCGAAAGAGCCCTTATCTCGAGCAATTCCCGGTATTGTCGATTAATCTCGAATCACAAGATGAACGCTATCGTTTGCGTAAGGCTAATGGTGATGATCGTCTAGCGACCGCTGAAGTAGCGGCGCATGTATTGCGCAGTTTCGGCGAGACGAGCAATGGTCGACTACTCGACTTATGGTTTGACACCTTTAGTCAACAGTATCAGGCTGGCGCCAGCCATCGCTATAAAAGCGACGTCGACGCCCTTGGTCTATTACAAGAATTTGTCGCCAACCGCCGCTAACTAAAGCGGCAATGTAAGAGTAATGTTAAATTATAGCTTCAGTGGATTTTGTGATGTGCTTTTAGTCTTCATCTTTTTAATGAAGTTCTATACACGCACACCAGGTACCTTTCTTTGCTTCGCCAAAGATAAGGTACCCCAAAGAAAGGCGACCCGCTATTTTACCGCTGATCTTAAATGATAAATTGGCTTATCAATACCGTATTTGAACCGCGTCCTGCGGAAAATACTAAAAAATCGTCCCTGATTTTTCCATTGGCCAATTTATAATTTAAGGCGATAAAGGACGGGAGTATCCGCGCTTCATCTGTAGCGTATTTCTTAACTGACCAACATTGACGGTATAAGCGTTTTAAGTAATGTGCCGATATCTAGATTATAATGCCCTGATTAAAGCGGAGTCTGCAATAGCGCCATCATATCCTCTGCCGATAACGTGCTAATGTTATCGCTCCCCTCAAGCAAGCTATTGGCTAGGTCACGTTTATGTTGATGCAACGCGACTATCTTATCCTCGATGGTGTTTTTGGCAATTAAGCGATAGATAGTGACGGGGCGTGTTTGTCCCATTCGATGGGCGCGATCAGAGGCTTGATCTTCCACCGCCGGATTCCACCAGGGATCCATGTGGATAACGTAATCAGCCGCCGTGAGATTAAGTCCTGAACCGCCGGCTTTCAGGCTAATCAAAAACACATCGCCGTGGCCTGCCTGAAACTCATTGACCGCCTTACTACGTGCCTTGATCGGTGTTGAGCCATCGAGGTATTGATAGCTAATCCCACGCGACTCTAAATGGCGTTTGAGAATTTGTAGATGACCAACAAACTGACTAAAGACCAGTGCCTTATGATTGTTGATCTTGAGTTCGCTCAGTAAATTGTCAAACGCCTTAAGCTTAGAGCTAGCGATTAATGATTCAGGCATCACCAATGATGGATGACAACAAGCACGGCGCAAGCGCATCAGCTCACTGAGCATTCTAATATGATGCTGTCCCTGCGCAATATCGCCTTGCGAGAGGTTTTCGACCGCTTGTTGGCGCAGCGCCTCATACAGCACCACCTCTTCTTCTGACAGCTCGACCGAGACATTAATTTCGGTACGCGATGGCAGTTCGGTTAACACCTGATTTTTCATGCGGCGTAGGATAAACGGACTAATCAATTGACGCAGCGACTGATTGGCGCGAATAATCGCTCCCTTATCTTGCTCTTTAGTGTTTTCAATCACCGCCGCAAAGCGTTTATGGAATTGCTTTTGACTACCCAGTAGACCCGGATTGATGAAGCGAAATAACGTCCACAACTCAGTGAGGTTATTCTCGATTGGAGTGCCGGTGGTGATCATCTTAAAATGTGCCGATAACCCCATTGCCGCTTGGGTTCGTTTTGCTAACGGGTTTTTCAGTGCCTGCGCTTCATCGGCGACAATGGATTGCCATTTAACCTTGGCTAATCGCTCACCTTCTCGCTGTAAAATACCATAGCTACAAATCACCAAGTCAAACGCCCCCGCTTGTTGTAGCAGTTGCTCTCGCTTATCAATATCACTACTTTCACCAAACATCTTAACCTTGAGTGTCGGCGCAAAACGACGAGCCTCTTGTTGCCAGTTAAAACACACCGAAGTGGGCGCTAACACAAGCGTTGGCCCTTCACTGGCGCGTGATAGAATAACAGCCAGTGCCTGCAAGGTTTTCCCTAACCCCATATCGTCGGCTAAGCAGGCGCCGCCGCCCCAAAACGCTAAACGCGACGCCCAGTTAAAACCATCGATTTGATAATCACGCAATTGTGCCTGTAATGTTGAGGGTAATTGCGGTTCAAACTCACTGGCCTGCTGTAAAACAGTGCGCTGTCGCTCCCAGGCATCCAGCGTTTTAAGTCGCATACCTTGCGTTGCACTATCGATCAATGAACTGGCCAGCGGATGAAACTTTCCCTCTACTGTTATCTGCTCTAAGGTTTGCAAGCGCTTACGTAGTTCATCAGTCAATGAGAGTATTTGATCATCGTCGAGTCGTACAAAACGCGAATTAGACTGTCCGATAAGCGACATCAGCGTTTTAAGCTCAACCACTCGATCATCGGCCACTTCCAGCGTGCCTTCTAAGCCAAACCACTCTTTCTGTTTAGTGATACTGAGCTTTAAATGATCGCTGCTTAGCTTAGTGGAAAGCTTAAAGGTCTTGCCCTTTGGCCATTGCATGACCACATCAAGTTTGTACTCACTTTCATCCTTTTCATTGCTAACACACGCAACCTCTAGTTGTTCGAGCGCATATAATGCGTCATCTAACCGTTCAGTAACCAAGCGACTGTCAATAAGTCGCTCAAAGCTAGGACATTGCTCGGCGAGTAATTGAAGCTGGCGTTGTTCATGCAATAAATCACGAGTGGTACTAATGCGCTTTCCATTAACCTCAGTCGCAAAGGTCACTAGCCCCAGACCGGGTGATAATTTAGGGCCATCGGCTCCCAAAGGTTCGACATGGCAATCAAACATCAACCCCTCGCCCGCGGGTTCGATATTGATAAACAAGCGCTTGTCACTAACCACAGTGTCAACACCGGTGTTAATCCCCTGTAAGTCCGACTGTATATTTAACATCGGCGCTATCGCACTGATACTTTGTAGCACCTTTTCTTTGGCGGCCTTAGGCACCACAATACCCCCCTCACCAACAATACTGGCGATCTGTAGATGCTTGGCATCGAACCGGGTTAACCAATAGACGGTGCTTGAGTGCTGAGTCAGTGAATAACTCCATTCGCTGCTATCCATATCACTAGGAATATTGGCCATACTCAGTAAGAAACCGTCACTGTTTTGCGTGATCAGTAACTCAGGCTCCATCCGCTCAATGATAATTGGCTGCTCAAGGTTGTCTTTACTGTAGATATTTTCCAAGCCAATCGCCGCTGTTAGCGCCTTATAGCCACTAAGTTCAAAGTAATCTCGACCATAGTAGCCGCCACTATAGTGACGAGATATAGCTTTGCACATCGCGATATCACCACTACTGAGATAATCGAAGGTGTCAGTTTCACTACTTAAACGCTTGAGCGCAATGGTGCGCCCTTTTGACCAACCTTGCTTACCGAGCTTTTGTTCTTTCGCCTCGAAGTGATTGTCATAAGAGCTTGCTGAAAACAGCCAGATAATTCGCGTCTCTTTCGGTGGGGCAACGACATCAGGCGCAGTTACATTTTGATCGAGCGAGATCAGCTGTTCAAGCGCCAGCGCCCACGCTTCTTTGCGAGTAATAAGCTTAACAATATCCAAACCTTGATTAGGCGAGGACACAGTAACTTGCTGCCACTTATGCAGCAATTGGAGAGCTATTTGCCCGAATAAATACTGCTCCATATCGTCAAAGTATTCGGCAGCAACTTCGAGTGCAGTGGCATAACGCGGGCTCGGTTTTTCACCCGCCCACTGCAAACATAAAGCACCAAGTACCGTTTGCAGTTCCGAGTAAAAATTGTGATGAGTCGCATTGGGATCGAGCAACACAAACTGCTCACTTTTTCCCGTTAGGATCATTGCAAACTTGCTCAAAATTAAATAAATCGAGCGGCAGTTATTGATGACCTTATTATCGCTAAATTGATGCTCTATATCTCGAAGTACCACACTTAGCTGCGCAGGCTCTTTATCGCTCCCTAACTGCAATAATGCCATCGCATAGAACATTCCCGTGATGTCACCGATATATTGCTTCTTGCGGCGATTAATCTTATTTTTCGCCTTAATCGCCAACTCAAAAAACTCGACACATCGCTGTGGCTCAGCGAGCAAAAAGGCTAAACTCCCTTGCAGCTGTAATGCATAGCTTGAGGTGTCATTCTCGCTAATATGAAGTGAAGCCATATCAATTTGATTGCCCAGCATATATTGTTCAACCAACAACAGACGCAAATTAGTATTCGTAGGCTCGCTCGTTACTACCTGTGCTAATAATTCAATGACCTCACTATTACTGCGTAATTCATAGCGTAATTCAAACAATAATGTCGCAAATGCCTGATATTGCATCGACGCAGGCAGTCGTGAAAATTGTGACGGGTTAAACGGATAGAAGCAGAGCTCGACCAATCCTTGATTAAGTGGATGATCAATGATTTGCGGGTTTTTATGTACATCGAGTAATTCATCACAGATATCAAAGCGATGACGAAAGAAATAATCACGAATAATTCGCTGTTTATCTGCCATCGTGGGCTCAGCCCAACGCATTAATTGCTGGACAGGAACCACCAGCTCAGCCGCATCGACTATCTCTTCATAACTTCCATCATCGACACATAGTTGACACAGGTAATTGGCCAGCTGTACATTGATCTTAATTCCCTTGGCGTTAACCTCAATTAAACCTGAATTGACTAATTGTTCACGAACTTGAGGACTAAAATACTGAGTGAAGTTCAGTTGGTTAAAGCTATCGAAGTGGGCTAATTCGCCTAACACAGCTTTAAACTTTGCTTGACCGATCTTCTTATGAATCACCGCCAATATACGCAATATCACTTGTTGTGACGGGTCACATTGTTGATACAGGTTTATCAAACGGCGAATAGTGGCTTCGGTGTTGGTAACAAATGACATAGCATGACAACGGCAAATAAAAAGAGTGTATAGCAGTTATCTAATTAACGAAAGAAATAGCGCCGCAGCGTTAATGGCTAAGCTCTAAATAGGTCATGGCCTTGGCATTGTGCCTGTGGAGAGAGTCTAGTTATTAACTGGGGAAATAATTATGAGTGCTGAATATGATTTAGAAGATTGGTCAGGCGTTAAACTCACTAAAAAATTATGTTCGTTTTTGCAAAAGAAACGATAATTCACTTTTAATAATAATGCGCATCACTTCTAATGTTTCGACACCTGATTTTGATGGTGTATCGCTATAGTGTAGCTTAGACACCACATCCAGATATTGCTGACACAGCTTATTGAAATGAATGTTATTTACCTTAAGCGCCGCAATTTCCTGATGCTGTAGCGGGAACTCGCAAGTAATATCGAAGTTATCTGTGTTCATCTGAAATTCCATTTCCTTAGCGCTGCCGCTCCTTGACTGTAACATTATTATAACAACACTCTTAAGGTGTGAGGGTTGATCCAAATCAATGTTTTTACGATACATCAGGTATTCGCCACAAAGTTTACAACGTTATTGACATAAAATGTCCAATTGCTAACATGGCGACACATTTTTATAGACTATGAGTTGTACATGAAGACTTTTGTTACCATGCTAAGCCTAATTTTCGCCCTGTTTATCACCATTCCTGATGCCCAAGCGAAAAAATTTGGAGGTAAGCGTTCGTTTGGTAAAACCCAGAAAACAACCACCCAACAAAAACAAACAACCGATCAAAACGCGACCTCAACATCATCAAAGAAATCTAGTAAAAAAGGGCTAATGGGCGGCCTGCTCGGCGGTTTACTCGCGGGTGGATTAATCGCCGCGATGATGGGCGGCGCATTTGAAGGTTTCCAGATGATGGACTTCCTGATAATTGCGGGCATCGCCTTTGTTCTATTTAAGATATTCAAGGCAATGAACCAAGCGAAAGCGCAGGCTCAACGACCCGCCTTCGCCGCTGACAATCAGTTTAAGCAATCAGCGCAATCATTCCAAGCGACCAGCAGCGCAAACGGCTTCGCTAATGATGCCGATCAAGTCCCGTTTAATTTACCACAAGGCTTTGACCTTAACTCATTTTTGGAAGGCTCTCGTGGTCATTATAAGACACTGCAACAGGCGTGGAACGACAACGATTTAAGCAAAATTCAAGAGTACGTTTCAAATGATTTGTATAACGAATTAAGTAACGATCGCCGTGATTTAACTAACGAACCACAGACCGAAGTGATGTTTTTGGATGCGCAATTAGTCAGAGCACAAAGCACCGATCAACTTAGTGAAATCAGTGTTAAATTCAGCGGTCGTTATCGTGATGATGGTGAGAATATCGAAGAGGATATTAATGAAATTTGGCATTTAGAACGCCAACTGACGCAAGACGATGCGCCTTGGCTCATTGTCGGTATCGAGCAATAGACAAAAATAAAAGTCTATTTGGAGCTAACTCTCAATAGACTTTTGATATCAATGCGATAATATAAGATATTAAGAGTATCTAGATTCAGATAATAAGGACATTACTGTGAACAACCGCCGAATTTTATTAGTCGATGATGTTGGCTCAATGCGCAGTGTAATTAAGTCATTTTTACACCATGGCAACTACAAGCAAGTGGATGAAGCTTGTGATGGTTTGCAAGCGTTTCAAATGCTAGAAAAGCGAAAATATGCTCTGGTGATTTGCGATCTTGAGATGCCTAAAATTAATGGCATAGAGTTACTGCAAAAGATTCGCCAAGAGCAGAAAATGCGCCATGTGCAGTTTATTATGGTGACTTCACATAATAACACCGACAAGATAAAGCAAGCAATCGTCGCTGGCGTCAATGATTATATTGCCAAGCCATTTCAGCCTGCGCACCTACTGACTAAAGTTGAAAAAGCATTTAATAAACGTAGCCTCGGTATCGCGCAAGAAAAAGAAACGCCCAGTACTGATGATACTTCAGATGATGAATTTGTGATTGAAATCGGCTAGGTTAGTTGTTTTATTGTGGCTGATGCTTTGCCAGCCACTGTGCGACATCATCATCGACGGTTTTTGGAAATGGCACGCCATCCTCAACCCCCACGTAAAGTAAGCACATATCTTGGCGCTTGATGAACACTTGCTTATATTTTGCCAACCAATAGTTAAGATGATTGGCTAAGGGACCAAAGCTAGCAATGTGTTGCTTGAGCTGTGGATGTTCAGTCAAAATATCCGCAATCTGCTGATTCGCTGGATAGATTGCGCCCTGAGTGATCCCTCTTATTTGGTCAAACACAAAACGTTGTTTTGGCGCTAATGTAAGATACGAAGCGCTAAATTCTTTCTCCCAGAACACTCGCACACCTTCACGTGTAACCCCGAGCATCTCCCCCAGCTCATTGCGTCTTTTAACCTGCGCCCAAAAGGCGGTCTTACTATTGTCTAAATGATGCTGTATTTTCAGGACTAATTGATATTCGTTAGACTCACTGGCCGTCTTTCCAATGCTAAAGTACAGCAATACAGCCAATACCGTCACCAACACCGAACCAATCAGTAATGAGCGTTTCTCTAGGTAATTCTGATGTGCCTGCTTATCATTAATCACCACCAGCACCAGCATAAAACCACCTCCACGACAGGTTCTAATTATATGCTGTGACTTGCCATCATCGCCAATTAGCTTACGAGTATCGGAGATCAAGCGCGAAAGTGATGAATCACTAACCACCTGTTGCGGCCACAATTGCTCCATCAGCTGCTCACGTGAAACCACCATACTATTAGCTTGAGCTAATATCTGTAACAGTTGAAACTGTCTCAACTCAAGTTCGACCGCGTGACCGGAAACCATCAACTGATGAGTGTCGATATTGATACTGCATTCACCAAACGAATAAATCATCGAGACTCTCTTTGTCTAATCATTATCCCTATCATAGTCGATAATTCTATTTAACCTGAACTCGGTTTATTTAATCATTGAGTGCATCGAGCACGTTACAATGACTACTATTGCCATGATCACATTGCTTGATCATCTCGTTGAGCTCAATTTCTAAGGCCCGCAGTCGCTTTATTTTACTTTGAACATCGGTTAAATGGATGGTAGCTATTTGATGCGCCTCATGGGGAGAGTGACTACTACAGTGCTGTAAATGAATCAGCTGCCTCACCTCTTCAAGACTAAACCCTAACTCCCTGCTATGGCGAATAAAGTGCAGGCGATGTAGATGTTGATGATTGTATCGACGTTGATTACCGGGGCTACGAGTCGCCGCTGGCAGCAACTCAATCTGCTCGTAATATCGGATGGTGGTGACTTTACAGCCCGTTAATGCAGATAGCTGACCAATCGAATAAATTGTGTTCATTATTTTTAACTTTCCGCTTGAAGCTCTAGTTACTAGAGGTTTTATTATGACTATATCAACAATTCAATGGAGAAAACAATGGCTGGTTGCTGTGGGCACGACAAAAAATTTGATGGCATGAGTGATGCTTATAAACGCATATTATGGTGGATTATCGCCATTAATGGCGTAATGTTTGTGGTTGAAATGTCGGCAGGGGTTAGCGCCAATTCACAATCGCTACAAGCCGATGCGCTAGATTTTCTCGCTGATACCCTCACCTATGGCGCGAGTTTGTGGGTGATCGGTAAATCAATTTCATTACGCAGTAACGTCGCAATGGCTAAAGGCTCTAGTCTGGTATTGATGTCATTATGGGTCTTTGGTTCGACCATCTATCAGTTTTTCGTGTTAACCACGCCAAACGCCTTTACCATGGGCAGCGTCGCCATTGCCGCCTTTACCGCTAATGTGGTCAGCGTGTTGTTATTAATGCGCTATAAAGATGGCGATGCCAATGTACGTTCGGTGTGGTTATGCAGTCGAAATGACGCCATCGGTAATTTAATTGTTTTAGCTGCTGCGTCGGGGGTGTGGTTTACCAATAGTGCATGGTCAGACTTATTGGTGGCATTAATTATGGCGGGGCTATTTTTAAGTTCGGCATGGCAAATATTGAAACAGGCACGCCAAGAGAAATATGCTCATCAAATAAGCGAGCAAAAAGGCGAACTCGGTTAAACTTCTCTGACACAATGGTCGACTATTGGCGGTTTTGGGGTATACTGCCGCGCTCAAACCAAGTATTTAATTTAGCGGAGTTCATCATGCACGATCTGTATTACAAAGGGCGCATCCATACCAGAGTCAACCACGTAAAATCAGGTTATAACACCAAACGTGCAGCTAAGCTGGGCAGTACTGATAACCCGCTAACGTTAACGGTTAGCAGCGAGCAAAGAAAGTCTGAAGTCGCAGATCTGGTTGCGGCCAACGATCTGATTGCACAGATCACTGTCGATAGTCAGGGTGAAGAAAATATCACCGAGTTTAACACGCTATTAAACAAGCCTAAAACCACGACATTTGAGAAGACCCCTAACCGCAACGATCCTTGCTCGTGTGGCAGCGCTAAGAAATATAAGAAGTGTTGTGGGTAAAAAGAGCTGCCCAAGGGCAGCTACCGTACTCCGTTAGCTCAATTTTTTTATCTTACGTTTAAGCGACGTTAGCCGATCCTCAAGTTCATCATTATTTTCATCATCAATCTGTGACATTAATGCTTTAGCCTGCGCTATCTTGCCGTCATGTACATAGAGTTGTGCCAAGCGGTATTTAGCCCAATTAAGTTTGTATGGATAAGGCATCGCCAATAACTGCTCTAGCGCTTTAACACCCGCATCAACCTCGACTCCTGATTTCGCAGACGCCTTACCGGATTGATAAAGGATACGTTGTCGCTGCTCATCGGTTGTGGCATGAATCATCGCCGCCTTAAAGCTCTGATGTACCGCTGACCATTGCTCGTTGTCAATATGCAGCATTCCTTGTACAAACAACAGCTCGCTGCTGCTTGGAAACTCTTTGAGCCCCTGCGCTAAACTGCTGCTGGCTAATTCAGGCTTTTCCATCGCCCGATGTAAGCTAATCAATTTACCATAAGCTAGTTCAGGGTTCAGCTGTTTAAGTGTCTTTATATATTGCAGTGCTTTGTCTTTGTCACCACCGGCTATCGATGGCGCGCCAGTATGAAAACCAATGATCGCATCGAGCGCTGGCAAGTAAGTAGAATCGAGTTTAACCGCCTTCTCCCACGCCTTGCGTCCCTCTTTGGCATAGCCTAACTTCGAGAAGATGCTAGCCTTTTGCGCCATCACTACGGCACTTTGGCCAAACCGAAATTGGAGTTCCACCAGATCGCCATGCTGTTTAAGCAAGGGCTCAAGTAAATCATAAGCTTGTTCAGTCTTATCTTGAGCGAAGTAAAGACGCGCCTGTAGAATTTGCCCCTTTAAGCTCGACTGTTCATCGCCACTTAGCTGGGAAAAAGCCTGTAGTGCGCCCTTGATATTGTGCTGTTTAAGCGCCTTATTAACATCCTCCTGCGCCGCCATCACCGTGGCCGAAAACATCCCGAAAATAACTAAACCTGTCGCTAACTTAACCATTAATGCTCCCTAATAACGAATAATACAATAAAGCATAGACCATTAACCGCCTCAGATGTTCATTTTAATTTCGTCGACGATAGGCTGTTCTACTTGTTCCGAGAAGCGAGTGGTTAACATGGTTCTATGGCCGCGTATCAACACCGTAATACGAAATAGCTCTTCCATCACATCCACCACCCGCTCGCGATAGGACGAATCGATCATTTGACCATCATCGTTAAATTGATTGTAAGCCTGTGGCACTGACGATTGATTAGGGATGGTAAACATCCGCATCCAGCGGCCCAATATGCGTAAATTATTAACCGCATTAAATGACTGCGACCCGCCGCTAACTTGCATCACCGCTAAGGTTCGCCCCTGTGTTGGGCGCACCGCACCGTCACTGAGCGGCAACCAGTCAATTTGATTCTTAAACACCGAACTAAAATTACCGTGAATTTCCGGCGAACACCACACCATGCCTTCCGACCAGTTTGCCAACTGGCGCAATTCCTGTACTTTTGGATGATTATTATCGACGCTACCATGAATGGGTAGATCCGCAGGATCAAACAGCCTGACCTCCGCGCCAAAAGAGCGCAATATGTTAGCGGCCTCTAGCGCCAGCTTCTTACTGTAAGATTGCTCTCTGAGCGAACCATATAACACCAAAAACCGCGGTGGATGAGTTATTTTTTCAGCCTGTTTAATTTCATTGCTCACACTGACCAATGTATGACGGGGTAGTTTGCATTTCATATATCAACCTTAATTTCGACACTTCCGGATAAATCGAAATATATAATAAGTTATTGGCCAAGTCAAATAATCGGCTAGTGGCTATCGAGAGATAATAAAGAGGATAGAAAAAGAGTGAGGCTAGCGCCAATTCGTTTCGGTCAAGATAGAATTATAGCTTCTGTGAAATTTTTGATGTGCTTTTAGGCTCCATCTTTTTAATGAAGTTTTGTACACGCACACCAGGTACCTTTCTTTGCTTCGCCAAAGATAAGGTACCCCAAAGAAAGGCGACCCGCAGTTTTACCGCTGATGTTAAATAATAAATTGGCTACTCAATACCGTATTTGATCCGCATCCCTGCGGAAAATACTAAAAAATCGTCCCTGATTTTTCCATTGGCCAATGTCTAATTTAACGCGATAAAGAACGGGGATTTCCGCGCTTCACCGGTGGCTTACTCCTTAACTGACTTGTATTCTAGGCTAGCACCTCACTCTTAAGTACTTTTTATTAGCGCTTAAACTCTGAGGTCTCGCTCCATTGTGGCCACACATTTTCTTTTGATAAATCAACGCCTATTTCGAAGAATGCTTGCACATCTTCAACCGCGCCAGACAGATCCCAGCTCTCGCTGTATTCATCACACAAGTTGTGATAACACTTGCCTAGGCTATCTTTAAGCTGTGCGCGCAATGCCTTAGTCGTGGCATCAACTGGCGTTGGTCCACTTTTGGCATACAGCGCAGGAATACCGACATTAGCGAAGGCAAAATGATCGGAGCGATAGTAAATCCCTGCCGCAGGACGTGGATCACCCGCGATAACTCGACCTTGTTTTTTAGTCGCTTTAGTGAGGAAATTATCAAGCTGTGACTGCCCTAAGCCATAGACTGAGACATCGCTGCTACGACCATTAACGCCTAATGCATCCATGTTAATATTGGCAACCGTTTTAGCCGCCGGAATAATAGGATTAGCCGCATAAAATTTAGAGCCTAACAATCCCTGCTCTTCGGCCGTCACGGCCATAATAGTGATTGAACGTTGTGGTCGTACTGGCAATTTAGCGAATGCTTCAGCCACTTCAATCAGCGCACCAGTGCCCGAGGCATTATCTACCGCGCCGTTATACACTTGATCGCCAGTTAAGCTCTCGTCTTTACCTAAATGATCCCAATGTGCGGTATAGAGAATATGTTCATCGGCCTTGCTGCTACCTGGCAATGTCGCAATAAAGTTATAAGAAACGGATTCCTTGACGGTATTTTTAACCGCAACCGAGGCCGTTAAATCCCCCATATCGATATGGAAACTGCCTTGTGCTGCCTTGTCCTTCATCGCCGTGAAATCAAGACCCGCATCGTTAAAGATTTGATTGGCTACGTCGTTGTTAACCCAACCTTCGACCGCGACACGTCCCATATTCTTATCTTCACGCACGAAACCAAACTGAGCACCGGTCCAAGAATGTTCCACCACCGACCAATTATATGATGCAGCTGCCGTTTCATGAACAATAATGGCACCGGCGGCGCCTTGGCGGCTCGCTTCTTCATACTTGTAAGTCCAACGACCATAATAAGTCATCGCATTGCCGGTAAATAGCGCTGGGTCTTGTGTTGCAAAGCCAGGATCGTTAACAAGAATAACCACGGTTTTTCCGGTAACGTCGATACCGTCATAATCGTTCCACTGATACTCTGGTGCGTTTATGCCGTAGCCTACAAAGACTAATTCAGAGTCCTTAATACTTGATGACTCGGTAATACGGCTTGAGCCCATCACCATTTCTTCAGCGTATTTATACTCTTTACCGCCAATAGATAATGTCATGTCAGGCGATGCTTCAATCGATACCATAGGTACTGCTTGCAAAAAGCTATCGCCATTCCCTGGCACAAAACCGATGGCGGTTAGTTGTTTGGTCAGATAGTCGAGGGTTAATTTCTCGCCTTTGCTTGATGGAGCACGCCCTTCAAATTCATCTGAGGCCAGTACCTTAATGTGCTCAGCTAGTTGCTGAGCATTGATACTGTTGTAGCTAACCGCAATATCGGCAGCTGAATTAACGGACGCCGTAGGCGTTGTGTTTTCTTGAGTGCCGCAGCCAGCGAGAACGCCAGCGGCCAGTAGGGTAACACCAATTATTTTTTTCATTATTTTTATACTTTAAGTGATAAAAGACCTGCAAAGTATAAATCAACAATGGTGCCTGCGCTAGGAAACTGCCGACTCAAGGTTAAGCTTAACTGGAATGCCATGATGACACTCAACATTAATTACATTAGCCATGTCTTAGTTAATTGATGCTGCTCATCTAGTGAGGGTGGATATTTGATGTGCTCATTAGGTTAATGCTGCTAATCAATTTTATAGCTTGCACACCAGTTACTTTTCTTTATGAAATACATCTTAGTATTTCCCCCTTTGGGCCAGCCTACGGCTGTTCACATGGGTTCCTGATCAATTGGTGCTTCGCCACTAAAATGTCTGGAACATTTTAGGACAGCTTCAGCTGGGCGCGCAGCGCTAAATCTCAGGGAAGAGATTTCCAAAGAACGTGTAACCCAAAAAAAGGCGACCCGATGTTTAGTTGCTGATCTTCATATATATATATCTGTCTTAACGGAGCCAATTTTGATGCGCGTCCCGGCTTTGGCATCCTCGGCAATATGCTCCCTGCACTGCCCTAATATGTCCATCCATGGACAAATGCGTCGCTCTAATTCCTGCATCCCTGCAGTCACCTGCGCGAAAATCTAAAAACTCGTCCCTGATTTTTTCTCCTAACAGATATCCATATGAAGGCAACTAATACCAATTACAGTAAATAACTGCCCACTTGTGCTGGTTAAAATTAACGATAACGGCGTTGCTCTCAATCCTAATAGCTAGCTATTACTCAATCGAG
>Ga0209395_1001141_pt1 | contig 38094 bp, 29 predicted proteins | sample GOMGulsemesocosm_3_FD_184635 | JGI IMG/M metagenome (GOLD analysis project Ga0209395, IMG submission 184635) | Methane-oxidizing microbial communities from mesocosms in the Gulf of Mexico - GOM9D Gulf of Mexico (SPAdes) (version 2) | ecosystem: Environmental > Aquatic > Marine > Cold seeps...
TTTATAATTAAACTTTTATTTCTACGTTAACTCCACTAGGTAACTCAAGTTTCATTAAAGCATCAACAGTCTTAGAAGAAGTACTGTAGATGTCTAATAATCTTTTGTAAGAACATAATTTAAATTGTTCCCTAGCTTTTTTATTTACGTGTGGTGACTTAAGAACTGTATAGATCTTTTTATCAGTTGGTAATGGAATTGGTCCATTAACAATAGCACCTGTCGCTTTTACTGCTTTTACGATTTTTTCAGCTGATTTATCAACTAAGTTGAAATCGTAAGACTTTAATTTTATTCTAATTTTCTGGCTCATTTTGTGACCTTATTAAATTATTGTTCTTATTTACCTTTAGATTTTGCTATAACTTCTTCTGCTATATTTCTTGGACAGATATCATAGTTAGAAAACTCCATTGTAGAAGTTGCTCTTCCTGATGACATAGTTCTTAAAGCAGTAACATAACCAAACATTTGAGATAAAGGCACTTTTGCGTTGATAATTTTCGCTCCGTTTCTGTCTCCCATTCCTTCCATTTGTCCTCTTCGTCTATTCAAATCAGCTACGATATCACCCATATTTGCTTCAGGTGTAACGATTTCTAATTTCATAATAGGCTCAAGTAACACAGGGTTAGCTTGTGGTAATGCATGTCTATAACACATCTTAGCAGCAACTTCAAAAGATAATTGATCTGAATCGACAGCGTGAAAACCACCATCTAATAATTCAACTTTCAATGTATCCATTGGGTAACCAGCTAAAATACCATTTTTCATAGCATCTTTAAATCCTTTTTCTACTGAAGGTACAAATTCTCTAGGAACATTTCCACCTTTAACAGAATTGATAAATTCTAAACCTTCTTTTTCCGGATCGTCTTGTGGAGATATATTTACAATAATATCAGCAAATTTACCTCTACCACCAGATTGTTTTTTATATGTTTCTCTAAACTTAGATACAGACCCATCAATTCTCTCTTTATAAGACACTTGAGGCTCACCTTCATTTACTTCAACACCGAATTCTCTTTTCAAACGATCAATTAAGATTTCTAAGTGTAACTCTCCCATTCCTGAGATAATAGTTTGACCAGAATCTTCATCCGTTTTAACTTGGAACGTTGGATCCTCTTCAGATAACTTACCTAAACCTAAACCTAATTTATCAACATCTGCTTGAGTTTTAGGCTCAATAGAGATCCCAATAACTGGGTCTGGGAAAGTCATTGACTCAAGAACAATTGGGTTCTTTTGATCACATAACGTATCTCCTGTTCTAATATCTTTAAATCCAACTCCTGCACCAATATCACCAGCTTCAATCATATCGATTGCATTTTGCTTGTTTGAGTGCATTTGGAATATTCTTGAAATTCTTTCTTTCTTTCCTGTTCTAGGATTGAAAACATAAGATCCTGCAGGTATTTTACCTGAATACATTCTAAAGAAACATAATCTTCCAACGAAAGGATCAGTAGCAATTTTAAATGCTAAAGCAGCAACAGGCTCTTCAGGATTTGGATTTCTAACTTCAACTTCATCAGTATCAGGATTAGTTCCTTCGATTGCATCTGCATCATATGGAGAAGGTAAGAAAGACATCACTGCATCCAACATAGTTTGTACACCTTTATTTTTAAAAGCTGAACCACACATTACTGGTTGAATTGACATATCGATAGTTGCCACTCTAATCGCATCCATCATTTCTTCTCTAGTAATTGATTCTGGATCTTCAAAGAATTTCTCCATTAAAGCTTCATCAGATTCAGCTACTGCTTCAATCAATTTATCTCTCCACTCATTACATTCGTCAACTAAATCTTCTGGAATTTCTCCTTCAGTATAAGTCATTCCCTTATCAGCTTCATTCCATCTAATTGATTTCATAGTTAATAAATCAACTACACCTTCAAATTCGTCTTCAGCACCAATAGGGATTTGTAATGGAATTGGATTTCCACCTAATCTCTCTTTAACTTCAGTAACACACTTCATAAAATCAGCTCCTGCTCTATCCATTTTATTAACGAATATCAACCTAGGAACTTTATATTTATCAGCTTGTCTCCAAACAGTTTCAGATTGAGGCTCAACACCTGAAGCCGCACAAATTAATGCAACAGCACCATCTAAAACTCTTAAAGAACGCTCAACTTCAACTGTGAAATCAACGTGACCTGGAGTATCAATAATATTAATTCTATACTCTTTTGTAGAATCTACCTTTTCACCTTGAACAGTTGGGTAATTCCAGAAACAAGTTGTAGCAGCAGAAGTAATTGTAATACCTCTCTCTTGCTCTTGCTCCATCCAATCCATTGTTGCAGCACCATCATGTACCTCACCAATTTTATGACTTACACCTGTATAATATAAAATACGTTCAGTAGTCGTTGTCTTACCAGCATCTACATGGGCCATAATCCCAATATTTCTAGTAAATGCTAAATCTCTTTTCTTTGCCATAACGTACTACTTATTAAAATCTAAAATGAGAGAATGCTTTATTTGCTTCTGCCATTCTGTGCATGTCTTCTTTCTTTTTGTAAGCCGACCCTTCTTCTTTAGAAGCTGCAAGAATTTCAAAAGCTAATCTCTGAGCCATTGTCTTCTCGTTTCTTTTTCTAGAAAAACCAATTAACCAAGACATTGCTAAAGATTGTTTTCTTCCGTCTCTTACAGGAGATGGAATCTGGTAAGTTGCCCCACCCACTCTTCTACTCTTCACCTCTACAGCTGGAGTAATGTTAGTTAACGCTTTTTTCCAAATATCTAAGGCATTTTCATCCTCAGCTTTTTTATCTTCTAAAATATCAATTGCATCATAGAAAATTTTGAATGCTGTACTTTTTTTACCGTGCATCATTAAGTTATTTACAAACTTAGTAACTAAAACCTCATTAAACTTTGGGTCTGGTAAGATCGCGTGTTTTTTTGCTTTTCTTCTTCTCATCTTATCTTTCGATTACTCTTATTTTTTTGGCTTTTTAGCACCATACTTAGATCTTCTTTGTGTTCTTCCTTCTACGCCTGAAGTATCTAATGCACCTCTTACTACGTGATATCTAACACCTGGTAAATCTTTAACTCTTCCACCTCTTACTAAAACAATACTATGTTCTTGTAAATTGTGGCCTTCACCGCCGATATAAGCATTAATTTCTTTACCGTTAGTCAATCTAACTCTGGCAACCTTTCTCATTGCTGAGTTAGGTTTTTTTGGAGTTGTTGTGTAAACTCTTACACAAACACCTCTTCTTTGCGGACATGAATCTAACGCTGCTGACTTTGACGTCTTCACTTGCGCAGTTCTTCCTTTTCTTACTAATTGTTGAATAGTAGGCATATTTAACTATCTTTTTATCTTAATATTATACAATACAATGCGTCCAAATTCGTTGAAATTCGGATTGCAAAGGTAATGACTTTTTTTGAACTGCCAAATTAATAAGGGGTTTTTTGTCTTTTTTTCACAATTAAGTGTTTAAAAACTAAATCCACGCCTTAAATTATGACTCATAGAGGATTAGTAGCTAATTATTTTATCATTTCTAACCCAAAATCAATAAATAATTAACTAAAACAAAGGTAAAATAATTATTAAAATCTTAGTGCAAATAATTCAATAATTTAATCATAAAATCTTACTTTTGTTTTATGAATTATTTAGACACTTTAAACGAGCCTCAATTAAATGCAGTAAAAAACGTTGATGGACCAATCATGGTTATTGCAGGGGCTGGTTCTGGTAAAACCAGGGTTTTAACTTACAAAATCGCTTATTTAATGGAGCAAGGTGTTGATTCATTTAATATACTATCTCTTACCTTCACCAATAAAGCAGCTAAAGAGATGAAGGGTAGGATATCAGAAATCGTTGGTGGTGGCGAAGCGAGAAACGTTACTAGCGGTACATTTCACTCTGTATTTTCAAGAATCCTTAGACACCATGCAGAAAAACTTGGCTACCCTCAAAATTTCACAATTTATGACACCCAAGATTCACGTAGCCTATTAAAAACAATCATTAAGGAGTTGAAATTAGATGACAAAGTATACAAACCAAACGGCGTTCAAAGTAGAATTTCATCAGCAAAAAACAACTTATTAACTCCAGCCGCTTATCAAGCAAATTCGGATATTGTAAACGAAGACAGACAGAGTGGCAAACCAAGAATGTTCGAAATCTACAAACAATATGAGAAAAGATGTTTTTTGGCAGGCGCTATGGATTTTGATGATTTACTTTTTAAAACAAACATACTTTTTAGAGATCATCCAGACGTTTTACATTTTTATCAACACAGATTTAAGTATATATTAGTTGATGAGTACCAAGACACCAATTATTCACAATACTTAATTGTTAAAAAGTTAGCAGCTGTTTTTCAGAACATTTGTGTCGTAGGAGATGATGCTCAATCTATTTATTCATTTAGAGGAGCAAATATTCAAAATATTTTAAACTTTAAAAACGATTACCCTGATTACAAACTTTACAAACTAGAACAAAATTACAGAAGCTCAAAAACAATTGTTAATGCGGCCAATGATGTAATAGCCAATAACACAGAACAGATCCAAAAAGATGTTTGGACAGACAATGAGGTAGGTGAAAAGATTAGAGTTGTAAGAACACTCACAGACAATGAAGAAGGAAAGGTCACTATTAATAACATTTACGAAACTAAGATAAACAACCAGGCAGAACATTCTGACTTTGCTATATTATACAGAACAAACGCACAATCCAGATCGTTTGAAGAATCTTTGAGAAAAATGGGGCTTCCATATAAAATCTATGGTGGTCTATCTTTTTATCAAAGAGCTGAAATAAAGAATATCTTAGCATATTATAGACTAACTGCAAACCCTCAAGATGAAGAAGCCTTAAAACGTATTATCAATTACCCAAAAAGAGGAATTGGTAAAACATCAATGGAGAAAATTGCGATCGCAGCTGACCATTACAACAACACAACAACTGATGATGTTAGTCTATGGGACGTTATTGCAAACCCTAAAATGTACCCTTGTCAAATTCCAATCGGAACACGAACAAAACTTAACGCATTCGTTACCATGATGCAGAGTTTTATGATTGATCTAGAAAAGAAAGATGCTTATGACTTAGCACAACATATTGCCTCTTCTTCAGGGATTTTAAGAGATCTATATAGTGACAAAACTCCTGAAGGCGTTTCTCGTTACGAAAACATCCAAGCCTTATTATCTGGTATTAAAGAATTCACTGAAGGTGTAGCTGAAGATGAATCTTCATTTCTTGCCGACTTCATGATGGACGTTGCTTTATTAACAGACGCCGACTCAAAAGATGATGATAAGGATCATATCACATTAATGACTATTCATGCTTCAAAAGGATTAGAGTTTAAATACGTCTATGTCGTTGGGCTAGAAGAAAACTTGTTCCCTTCTCAAATGGCACTAAATTCAAGAGAAGAGCTAGAAGAAGAAAGAAGACTTTTTTATGTGGCAGTTACAAGGGCAGAATCAAACTGCACCTTGTCTTATGCAACCAGCAGATATAGATGGGGTAATTTAATAACAAGTGAACCAAGCCGATTTATTGAAGAAATAGGCTCTAAACATTTAGTCCTTGCAAAAACTACATTCAAAGGTGGTGGCCGATCTTTAAATCAAAAAAGTATGGAACGCAAAATTGGTGGTACTCAATCTGGCCTACCCAAACGTACATTAACTAAATTAACCGACACACCTAAAAAGGTAAAAGGAGATACCTCTCACAACCTACAAGATTTAAAAGTTGGGTATAATGTAAAACACGAACGCTTTGGAAAAGGAAAAGTGGTTGGCTTAGAAGGCTCTCCAATCTCAAAAGCAACCGTATTTTTTCCTAAAGTCGGAAACAAACAATTACTACTGAAATTTGCTAAATTAGAAATTATTGGATAATTCACAATTAAACTATTCTTAATACTATCTTCATTACTTGAAGCGATCCTCACAAAACAGATCTCATTTTTCACATTTAACAATGAAATATTAATTCCATTTTGAACACCTTAAGGCATATAGACATCTCCTGGCTAAGTATTATCAACATAGAACCAAGTTAGATTTGTAGTAACACCTAAACAACCATAATTATCAACTAGGGATAAGATTTTAAGAATTAAACTTATTGAACTACAACACTTGTATTAGGAAAATCTAAAACACATTTTGGACGACATAGAATTGAACTACAATGATAGTACATTTTTAAATAATACTTACTAAACCTAACTTACCTATTATTAAGACAAGACATTTAACAAAAAAACCTTGTACTTTATTGCACAAGGTTTTCGAATACTCCTTTTCTTTTTCAATACTAATTAGCAGAGATATGAACTAGTCCTGCACCAGGATTGGGTTCCGTCCAAGAACCACCACCAGTAGTTGTTTTAAAAACTCTATCATTACTACCTAACGCCCAAGCACCTAAGTCACCGTAAGAATCTGAAGAGATTAAATACGCTCCAGCGTTTACATTTGGCTGATAAACAGTAATACCTGAGTTTATTCCATAATCTTTATAAATATCCAAACTAGGAGATTCAATTGAATAAGCTCCATTAGTAAACATTGCCGACACTCTTCTTATATTACCATTACCGGGTGTTGGCCTATAACCCCATTGTTGTGACGAATAACCAAATTGATAAATTCTAGCATTAGAATAAACTATCCAACAATTATTAAGAAAATTACCCACACTCATCCATCTCACACCAGTTACATGAGTAAATCTTTCCCATTTTACTCCACCATCATATGTAATATAAAGCGTACCTCCATACCCCATAACGATAGCTACAGTCTCAGAATAAGCAGTAATATAATAACCACCTGCATTAGGATTTGGCTCATCCCAAGAATTAGTAGATTCATTCCATTTATATATCCTTGTATCTGAACCAACACCCCATACTCCAGAACCATAACTTCCAACTTCAACAAACTTTAAATGAGCAGCAGGATTTGGTTCAGACCATCCCGAACCATTATATTTATAAACTCTTTCATTGTTTCCAACACCCCACACTTCATGCGCTCGATCACCTTGTAACTTCAACTCACCTAATTTTCTAGAATACTCTTCCAAATCAGTAAATGGCAATGAGTTCATATACTTTACTTTTTCTAATGGAATAACTTCTTTAAAGTTTTTATCTTTCAAAAAATCATCACTTACGTCATCCAATGTAACAACACTTGACACTTTATCAATAAATGTCAATTTTTCATCAATATTCCCTACATCTTTCTGTATATTCACTTGAACTTCTTCTTTGTTACAGCTACTCAATAAAAGGCCTAAACAAAACATTACTACAACTCTTCTTTTCATAATTATATTTTTTTTCAAAGCTAAAACTAAAAAATCTAATATCCAACATAACATTATAATATATTATAACGTGTTTTAATTAAAATACAAAAAAATAATATCTTAAAATAAATAAACTATCTTTGCACTGAAATTCGGTCCCAATTTTTGGGTTAAAATGGGAATTAGGTGTAAATCCTAAACTGTTCCCGCAGCTGTAAGCTCTATAACTAGATAATATTACCACTGTACGCTTGTATGGGAAGGATTATTCTAAACAAGAGTGAGTCAGAAGACCTGCCAATTTTCAAAACAAGCTTTCGGGATAAAGGCAAGGTTTAGGTATGTGATATATTCATATTCCCTATTCTATTGATTTTATTCTTTTTTATTAATGGTTCTCTAAAAACGAAACGAGAACAAAACAATTAAAAAGATGAAAAGAATTTTACTTTTTGCAAGTGCCCTATTTTTAGGTGCAAACGGAATGACTCAAACGGCTGATTTCGAAACAGTATTACCACAAGCTGATACCGCTTGGTTTGGTCAAGATCAAACCTTATCAAATGTTTCTACATTTGAAAGTGGAGATTTTAAATTTGAAAACAAATACTCAGTAGGACAATATGGAGCGTATTTTAACGGGTGGTCATATTCCAACATCACAGACATCACAACTACTGGATCCGCAAATCAATACAGTAATATCACAGGAACTGGTGAGAGCTCCTCTCAATTTGGTATTTGTAACGTCTCAGACAAAGATAGAATACTTAAAATAGACAATCAATCATTTACGCCAACACAAGTAAGCGTCACAAATGCAAGTTACACGTTTTTATCCATGCAAAATGGAGATGCTTTTGCTACTCAATTTGGAGACATCACAAACGCTTCAGCGGGACTAGACTCTTTAGTACTTTCAATCTACGCTTTGGATGTAAACCTGCAGAGAACTGATTCTGTTAACTTTTACTTAGCAGATTTCACTGATGGAAACTCGTTACTAGTAAACACGTGGACGCCTGTCGACTTATCGCCACTCGGATCCGTATATGGTTTAGATTTTGGTTTAACATCTTCAGACAATGGTGCATGGGGTATAAATACGCCAAAATATTTTTCATTTGACAATTTAAAAGCTACAGGATTAGCAGATGGCGATTTTGAAACTTCAACACTGTTACCAGCTGAAACAAAATGGAATGGTTCACTTCAAACACTAACTTCAGCTTCTACTTTTACAAGCGGATTTTATGATTTTGAAAACACGTATAACATCAGCCAATATTCAGCCTATTCTCAAGCATGGTCGTATTCAAACCATTCAGATATCACAACATTAGGATATACTAACCAATACAGTTCAAACGTAGGTGAAGGAAAAAATTCTGACCAGTACGGAATTTGTAACGTGAGTGATTTTGCAAGTAATAGAATATATTCAACTTCTGCAACTGAATTCACACCAACTGGTGCATTTTTCACTAACACGACATATGCAACACAATCTATGTTAAATGGTGACGGTCAAGCTACACAATTTGGGGATCTATCCAACGATTTCTCAGGAGAAGATTGGTTTTTATTGACAATATACGGATTAGGTGCAGACAGTTTAAAAACAGGAGATTCTGTTAATTTTTATTTAGCTGATTATAGATTCACTGATAATACTGAAGATTACATTATTGATGAATGGACTTGGGTTGACTTATCTTCATTAACAAATGTATATGGTTTAGACTTTGAATTAACTTCAAGCGATACTAATCAATATGGGATTTTAACACCATCATATTTTGCAATGGATAATTTTGATGGTACTGTTGCAGGAATCGAAACAAACGAATCTAAACTTTCGATCTACCCAAACCCAACAAATAACGAGTTAAACATTTCTGTTAAAGAAAACTCTACCGTTAGATTATTTGACATGACAGGTAAATTAATTAACACTTCAACTTCACAATCAATCCTTTGGGATGTATCTGATTTAGAAAATGGTATTTACGTTTTATCGATTGAAACGAATGGTGTAGTTTCAACTCATAAAATAATCAAACAATAAGACCTTTTTATACTTAACACTATAAAACACAAAAGATGCAACTAAAAACATATCTATCGTTATTTAGTTGCCTCTTTTTGTTTTATGCAAATAGTCAAAACCCTGACACATTAAAAGTGGTAGAAGTATTATCTAAAAAAGATAGCATTTTAAAAATAACAGTACTAAACTCAAGTGTACCCCATTATATACTAACCAAGGACAAATTAAACGAATTATCTGCTAAAGATATTGGTGACGCATTGAAATACATTCCAGGAACATACATTAAAGATTACGGAGGAATAGGTGGCATTAAAACAGTTTCTTATCGTAGCTTAGGTGCTGGCCACACAAATGTAGAGATTGATGGCGTTATTCTACCTAACACACAAACTGCTGCAATAAATTTAAGTCAATTTGATGTATTCTCTATCAGTAAACTTGAAATGAGTTCAGGCCAAGTTCAAAATCACTATTCAACTGCGAGCTCATATGTAAAATCAAATTTAATTTCTATATATAGTAATTTGTTTGACTTACCAATTAAGAAGATTAACATTAAACTGATGGGGAACATTTCAAGTATTAATGCTTACCAAGGTGCCCTTTTTTTTCAACAAAAACTTTCTAAACACCTTTCATTTGGACTTCAAAGTTTATACCAATTTGGTAATGGTACATATAATTTCAATATACAAAATATTGACAGTACTTATTCAGCAGAAAGGCAAGATTCAGATTTACAGAACATAAAAATTAAAGGAGCCTTTACCTATCATAAGAATAAATTAAAATTTCAACTAAATTCAAATTACACTGACAACAAACAAAAATTACCAGGCGCTGTTGTATTATACAATCCTTACAATGATCAATCCTTAAAAACAAACACATTAAACTCAACATTTACAGGACAATACAAGACAAAAACTATTGCGATTGGCACAAACGTTTTCATCCAAAACAATCAAACAATTTATAGAGATAACCACTATTTAAATGCCGCTGGTTATTTAGAAAATCAATACGTTAACAAAACTATTGGAGGTGGTTTTATATTCAACAAATTTTTAAAATTTGAAACTCAAAGACTATTTATAGGTAGCGATTTCAAACAAGCTAACCTAACAGGAGATCAGTTTGGAAACTCACCAATACGAAAAAACATTAACTCCGTAATTGGCTTTTCTAAATGGTTATGGAAAATTAAACTTCAAGCCAATCTAAATCATCAATACATCTATGACAAAACACCTAATAATTATAGAGAAATTTCACATTTCTCTCCATTTATATCCCTAGCGTATATTCCATTTAAAAAAAACAAGTTTAGAATAAGATCACATTATAAAAACAATTACCGTCTACCTTCCTTCAACGATTTGTACTATAACGCTATTGGAAACTCAAATTTAAAGGCCGAAAATGCAAAAAGTTTCAACATTGGATTAACTTATGGTATATCAATCAAAACAAGAACATTCGAAACCACTTTAGATATCTATCAAAACAACATTGAAGATAAAATAGTTGCCATTCCAACTAAAAATCTATTCAATTGGAGTATGCAAAATATTGGGAATGTACTTAGTCGTGGAGCTGATATTAGCTTCCTATACGCTTATAAAAAAAAGCATATTAGCTTTTTATTTTCGACAAGTCAGTCATACAATTATTCAATAGATGTCACAGAGAAAACAAGCCTTACCTATGAACACCAAATCCCATATACGCCAAAATACAACGCCTCATACACATCAACATTTGGTTATAAAAAAAACAACTTATCTTTATCACTTATTCATACAGGAAATAGATATGTATTAAATGAAAACATACCATTTAATACGTTAGAAGGATTTATTGATTTAGGAATTGGGATTAGCAGAACATTCAAACTAAAGAATCAATCAATTTACTCTAAATTACAAATAGCTAATATTCTAAACACTAATTATGAAGTCATAAAAAGCTTTCCAATGCCTGGTAGGCATTTCAATTTAAAAATTGTTTATATATTTAATCAATAATATGAAAACATTACTCGTACTTCTTTCAATAACTTTCCTTTTTTCATGTAAAAAAGACCCAAAACCAGAACTTGTAAATTCACAATTTAACAATGGAGTTTTATGTATGAATGAAGGACTTTTTCAACAAAACAACGCTACATTAAGTTATTACAACTTAGATAGTAATAAAACAAATTTAAATCAATTTTCAATTGTAAATGGCAGAGGCTTGGGAGACACAGCTAACGACATGATTGAGTACACATATTTAGACAAACACTATATCGCCATTGCCGTTGATGTCTCTAGCCAAATAGAAATCATTGATGCCTTAACATTAAAATCCATTAAACAAATTCCAATTTTTAATGGAACAAATGCGAGAGAACCCAGATCAGTAGCCTATCATGACAACCATTTATATTCAATCAACTTTGACGGTACCGTTAGTAAAATCAACCTTGAGACACATCTTATCTCCTCTAATTTAATGTGTGGTCAGAATCCAGAAAAAGCAGAAATTGCAAATAACAAAATGTATGTAGTAAATTCCGGAGGACTAAACTCACCTACTTACGACAACACTATTACCATAATTGACTTAACTAATTTCACCATCATTTCAACATTAATTTCTGACATTAATTGTTCTTCAATTGTAAAAGATAGTCAAGATGAATTATATTTAATTTCGAGAGGAAACTATAATTCTATTGAACCAAAATTATTACGAATCAACACTAATACAAACACAGTTATACAATCATTTAACATTAACCTAACCTCATTAGATTATTACAATGACATACTCTATTATTACAACAATACTACACAGAACATTTATACTTTTAATACAACTACAGAAACGATAGACTCTAATCCTTTGATTGATTGTTCAAATTTTCAAACTATGTATGGTATTCACATAAATGACCTAGAACAATTAATCTATTTAGTTGATGCCAATGGATATACCAACTCATCAATCATAAAATGTTACTCCTTATCAGGTGTATTTCAATACGAGTTTACGGCAGGATTAAATACTGGACAATTACTTTTTAAATGACATCTATGAAGAACATACTATTACTCTTAATTCTGCTGTCCCACAGTTTAACCCAAGCACAATATGCACCACCAGTTGGACAGATTGGTACAACAGCAATAAGCACAGACTCATCTGACATAATAAATTGGGCAACTGAAGTGGTTCAATTCAACCCTGGATTTCTAAATATAACCAACCCAATGGGCGGAAATGCAGACTTTGGGAACACTACTAACGCTTTAGGCCAAGCAGAAGGAACCAGTGCAGACGTCATCAGCCTAGGAGACAATGGTTCAATAACACTTACATTCCAGAACCCCATTAGAAATGGATTAGGAAATGATTTTGCTGTATTTGAAAATGGCTTTGATAACTTTTTTTTAGAATTGGCTCATGTGGAAGTTAGTACAAACGGAGTAAGATTCGTTAGACTACCTTCAATTTCAAATATATCTTTAGCTACACAAGTCAATAGCTTTGGTAATACTGATGCTACAAAAATTTACAATCTTGCAGGTAAATACAAACAAGGCTATGGAACACCATTTGACTTATCAGACATTAGCGATTCAACGAATATTAACCTTGACAGTATCAACTTTGTTAGAGTTATTGATGTTGTTGGATCAATTAATTCAAATTACTCAACATATGACAGTCAAGGCAACATTATTAACGACCCATACCCTACAGCTTTTAGTAGTGGAGGATTTGACTTGGACGGAATTGCAGTTATAAACGAAAATACGTTCACTGGTATTAATGAAAAAAAAATAAAACCATACTCTATTTACCCCAATCCATCAAAAGGAATTACAACTATTCGCACAAAAACAGATTGCGAAGTTGATATTACTTCAATAAATGGTCAACTTATTCAACACTATTCACTTTTAAAAGATGAAAAAATTGAGATTAATAATCTTAGAAACGGAATATATTTAATTTATTTCAAAAACAACACACAAAACCTAACACATAAATTAATTGTTAATCAATAACTTAAGACCTAAATTAAAAATAAATTCAATTTTTACTTTTTTTTGTTTGGTCATTCAATATAAAACCTATATATTTGCACCCCGAAAGGAAACGTTCTTTCGAAATCATTAATAAAACAATGATGCTCAAGTGGTGGAATTGGTAGACACGCAAGACTTAAAATCTTGTGTCTGTATGGACGTGCGGGTTCAAGTCCCGCCTTGAGTACAACGAAAGCCTTTCAGATTTTCTGAAAGGCTTTTTTCTTATTAAAAAAGCTAGTTAGTTGGCTTCCACCTCTAACTTGAAGAATTGCCCTGGCTTAGAACCAGGGCTTTTCGCTTTTATAGCCTTTTTTTTACAGCTATCTCTAAATCCTATTATCGCACTTTTTCAAAATACTTATATTTCGTGAAAAATTAATTCTATTTTTTTAAAAATAGATGGTGTACAAATTAGGAGAATTGAAAATAAAGTTTGTATATTTGCATCCCGAAAGGAAATGTTCTTTCGAAATCATTAGTAAAACAATGATGCTCAAGTGGTGGAATTGGTAGACACGCAAGACTTAAAATCTTGTGTCTGTATGGACGTGCGGGTTCAAGTCCCGCCTTGAGTACAATAGAGCCTTTCAGATTTTCTGAGAGGCTTTTTTCTTATTAAAAAAGCTCGTCAGTTGGCTTCCACCTCTGACTTGAAGGATTGCCCTGGCTTAGAACCAGGGCTTTTCGCTTTATAGACTTTTATAGCCAGAAAAGAATGTCCAAAAATTAACATCTTAAACAACAACAAGCCAAACTTCCAATTAACTTGCATCTATTTCATTTAAATCAATCACCAAATTGACTTATCACATTTTTTTTTAGACATAAATATCCTTAACTTTAATTCAAACAATAAACACTAATATTATGAGAGTTGAAGACATAATGAGCAGTCCAGTGATATCTACACAAAAATCTGTTACAATATATCACTTAAAAGACCTCTTTAAACGTGAAAATATTAACGCCACCCCAATTATTGACAAGAATGGAAAGATATTAGGCATTATCACATCATCTGACATAGCCGCCATTCACAATAACTCACTTCAACTTCAAGACATTCTATCATCTAAAGTCCATATTTGCCTAAGAAACAATCGCATCAAAGACGCTGCACGAACAATGGAAAAACATGATATACACCACTTAGTCGTAATGGATAACGGCAACATAGTTGGTATGGTAAGTTCTATGGATATTATTAAGTTCTTTACCCAATAACCTCATTTAACGTTACTATAAGATTAACAAATCCATTACTATAAATAAATTTAAAATAATTACTTAATTTCGCCAACTGAAATTAAGACAAATGAAAATCGATAATAAATTATTAGAAGTAGCAAAAGTTTTTTTTAAGTTAGGACTCTTTGCATTTGGAGGACCCGCTGCTCATATCGCTATGATGGAAGAAGAGGTAGTCAATAAAAGAAAATGGATGAACAGACAACACTACCTGGATCTAATTGGCGCTACAAATCTAATCCCCGGCCCCAACTCTACAGAAATGACCATGCACTGTGGCCATGAACGTGCAGGATTTAAAGGGCTATTTATAGCTGGAATTTCATTTATACTCCCAGCAGTAGTTACAACTGGCTTATTGGCGTTTATTTACACCGAATACGGAGAACTCCCTAATATAAAACCTTTTTTTTACGGAATAAAACCTGCCGTACTAGCCGTTATCGCTTCAGCAATACTTAAACTAGGTAAAAAAGCAATAAAAACTTGGGAACTCGCATTTTTTGGAATTTTAGTTTTAGGCTTAAGTTTAGTAGGCATAAATGAAATAATAGTACTCTTAGGTACAGGAATCATAGGTGCATTTTACTTTTACACTAAACACAAGACGTCAAGCTCTACAAAATCTGTATTACCATTATTTTTATTAAACTTAGGCTTAAATGGAATCACCAAATTAACCACTTTAAATGTGTTTCTAACATTTTTAAAAGTTGGATCTATTCTTTACGGAAGCGGTTATGTTCTATTTGCCTATCTGAAAGTTGAATTAGTTGAAACAGGGTTTATGACTAACCAACAACTTCTAGATGCTATCGCAATGGGGCAATTTACTCCAGGCCCCGTACTATCAACTGCCACTTTCATAGGTTATCAATTAACAGGTGTTTGGGGAGCCTTAGCCGCCTCTCTAGGAATCTTTCTGCCCTCTTTCTTATTTGTACTTATTTTAAACCCTTTTATACCTAAAATGCAAAAATCTAAATTCTTGAGAGGTTTTTTAGACTCTGTAAATGTTGCTGCAGTAGGAATAATGATAGCTGTATTATTTACAATGGCGAGAGATACAATTTTTCCTGAAATTATAGATAATACAATTTCAGGTATAGAATCAATTCAAACATTTGAATGGAAAGCGTTACTTATTGCAGTAATAAGTACAAGTGTTGTATTTGGATTAAAAAAAGTTAATGTGATGTGGACAATTTTAGGAGGCGCCGCATTAGGATATATTTTACATTTATTCTAAACAAATGTGTATAAAACAAAAAAGAGATAACTTAAAAGTTATCTCTTTTTTTATGCGGACAGTGAGGGATTCGAACCCCCGGTACCTTGCAGTACGCTTGTTTTCAAGACAAGTTCATTCGACCACTCTGACAACTATCCGCGCCAAAAGTACTGCCTTTATTTTTAATGACAATGGAAAATAATTAAAAAGAATAATATATTTTTTTAAGTGTTAATTTTCAAACACTTAACAAGAGAGATTAATAACCGTTTAATCAATGGGGTTTACATTAGTTGGTAGATAACAACTATATTATTAACTTTACACTATAAAACTTAAGTATATGAATTTATTAAAGTTAGTATTTGCTCTATTTTTATTGGTCCCGACATCAAGTTCAGCAACACCACAAGTATATTTAGATTATAAAACTTACTATACTCCGGATAATGAACCATTTATTGAGACTTTACTCCAATTCATAAGTCCTTCTTTTAAGTTTAAAACGAACAAAAATGGACATTTAGTATCTTCTGTAGAAATCACACAAATTTTTAAAATAGGTGATTCCATTGCCTTTGTTGATAAATACGTTGTGAACTCTCCAGAAATGAAAGATTCTACAATAGAGGATTATTTTGACATTAAACGTTATCAATTAGATGAATTCATATATGACATTGAAATTATAATTACTGACTTAAACAATAACGAAACAGTTTCCGGTACTCAAACAGTACAAATTCATAAGTTAACCAAATCAAAAATAAAATTTTCAGATTTTGAATTCATACAATCCGCAAATAAAACAGATGAGAAAACTAATTTTGTCAAAAACAACTTATTAATACTACCCTATTTATCTAACTACTTCCCTCCAGAATTAAACAAAATAGCCACTTATTTTGAGGTTTATAATACAAATATTATACTTGGTAATGATGAAAAATTCATGCTTACTGTTGAAATTGAAGATTATAAAACAGAACAAAAAATTGAAGGCTTTTTTAAGGTTAAAAAACATAGCACAGGTAAGGTTGTACCTGTAATTTGTTACCTTCCAATTGAAAAATTGCCTTCTGGCGACTACAATATGGTTATTAGCCTAATTGACAAAAACAACATTACGTTTCAATCCGAAAAAATATATTTCCAAAGAAGAGGAAATATTGAAAAAACAAATACAATTTCATTGGAAAGTATCGATATTGATAAATCTTTTACAAATACCATTGTAAAAGATTCTATCGCCTACTATTTAAACAGCCTATTACCTATTGCCGCAAGATATGATTCCAAATCTATTTTAGCACTATTAAAAAGTGGAGACACTTTACAAATGCAACGTTATTTCCATTCATTTTGGGCACAAACCAATTCAATGGATCCTTTTGAAGCTTGGTTGAAATACAAAATTCAAGTTCAAAAGTGTGAAAAACAATATAGTTCATGGATTAAGCATGGATTCGAAACAGATAGAGGAAGAGTTTTTTTACAATATGGAGCTCCTAATCAACTCGTTGACGAAAAATATAATGAAAACGAACGTCCATATCAAATTTGGCATTATTACAGAATTGGTCAACGCTCAAATGTAAGGTTCGTATTTTACAATGCGGATGGTGTATCAAATGATTACATTTTATTACATAGTGAAATGCCGGGAGAAAAACAGAATTTTCAATGGCAAGAAGTCCTACATAGTCGCGTTACAAATGGTATCAACACAAACCCAGCTAACGAAACAGAAAAAGACCAACAATACGGCGGAAAAAGTGGTAGATATTACAATAATTAATAGTACTTTCAACCTCTTAATTCAACATCTTGGAAATAGCTGTAGTCATATTAAATTATAATGGAGAAAATTTCTTAGAAAAGTTTCTTCCAAATGTAATAGAACATTCTAAAAACGCAACGATTTATGTTGCTGATAATTGTTCCACAGACAACTCGGTTAACTATCTAAAAGAATATTTTCCAGATGTAAAACTTATTATCAACACAGAAAACGGAGGTTTTGCAAAAGGCTACAATGACGCTTTAAAGCACGTTAAAGCAGACTACTATGTTTTACTTAATTCAGATATTGAAGTTACCCCTAATTGGATCGACCCCTGTATCGAATTATTAGAAAAAGATAAATCAATTGCTGCATTACAACCAAAAGTCTTAGCTTATCATAACAAAACACACTTTGAACACGCAGGAGCTGCTGGAGGATATTTAGATCATGATTTTTATCCATTCTGCCAAGGTAGGATTTTCAATGAAGTTGAATTTGACAATGGTCAATACAACAAAAGTCATGAAGTCTTTTGGGCTACTGGTGCTTGTTTATTTATTCGTGCAGAGCTTTACCATTCGATTGGCGGTTTAGATGATGACTTTTTTGCTCATATGGAAGAAATTGACATGTGTTGGCGTTTAAAACAACAGAACCATAAAATTTATTATTGTGCTGACTCAACTATTTACCATGTGGGAGGGGGGACATTAAACTATGACAATCCTAAAAAAACTTATTTAAATTTTAGAAATAGTTTATTCATGATTGCAAAAAATTATGATGGTAATTTATTTACAAAAGTATTTAAACGCCTTTTAATTGATGGATTAGCTGGGGTCATGTTTATTTTTAAATTTCAATTTAAACATTGCTGGGCAATCATTAAAGCTCATTTTGCATTTTATAACAAGTTGAAATCCCTTTTACAAAAACGAAAAGTTATCAAAAAAAATAGAACAACTTTTAATTCAGTTGGTCTTTTTAAAGGGAGCATCATATTCAGAAAGTACTTTAAAGGAATCAAGAAATTTAGCGACTTAAATATCAATTAATCGACTTTGATATTATTCATACTTTTAATTCAATACATATTTTAAGAGTGACGTTTTATTAGTATAGTGACAGATTACTATTCACAAATCACCAGGATAATTAACGTTCTGTTCTCGCTAAATTTAACTTATAAACAATCACTCTCCTATGCTAAATAATTTAACTGACGTTTAATCAACGCCATCTCATCAAGTTAAACGTAATTTAACACACAACCATAAAAAAAGCCAATGAAAAATAAATTTCATTGGCTAATCATATTGAATTTAATCGACAATCTATATTAGGCTTAGACCCAAAATTAATTAGTCCATTAATTTTTTATAACGAACTCTTTTAGGAGCAGAGTCACCTAAACGTTTTTTACGATTCTCTTCATACTCAGAATACCCTCCTTCAAACCAATACACTTGAGAATCATTCTCAAAGGCTAAAATATGAGTACAAATTCTATCTAAAAACCATCTATCGTGAGAAATAACAACTGCACAACCTGCAAAAGACTCAATACCTTCTTCTAATGCTCTAATTGTGGCTACATCTAAATCATTTGTAGGTTCATCTAATAATAATACATTTGCTTCAAGCTTTAAAGCCATTGCTAAATGTAATCTATTTCGTTCACCACCAGATAACGTACCAATTTTTTTATTTTGATCAGAACCTGCAAAATTAAACTTACTTAAATATGCTCTAGAGTTTACTTTTTGATCTCCAATCTCTAACCATTCATAACCACCACAAACTACTTCATAAATAGATTTTTCAGCAACCATGTCTTTATGCGTTTGATCCACATATCCAATCTTGACTGTCTCCCCAACTTTGAATTCCCCCTTATCAGGCTGCAATTCGTCCATAATCATTTTGAAAATCGTAGTTTTACCAGCACCATTCGCACCAATAACACCAACAATTCCTGCTGGAGGTAAATTGAAATTTAAATCATCATATAACACTTTATCGCCAAATGCCTTTGCTACATGCTCCGCCTCGATCACATTAGTACCTAAACGTGGACCATTTGGAATTGGCAATTCAATTGTTGCCTCTTTAGCCTTCACATCTTCATTCAACATTTTATCATAATTAGCCATACGCGCCTTACTCTTTGCTCGTCTACCTTTTTGATTTGTTTTCACCCACTCTAACTCTCTCTCTAATACTTTTTGACGTTTTGATGCTGACTTATCTTCAGCTGCCATTTTCTTAGTTTTTTGTTCTAACCATTCCGTATAATTACCTTTCCAAGGCAATCCTTCACCTCTATCCATTTCTAAAATCCATCCCGCAACGTTATCTAAGAAATATCTATCATGGGTAATCGCTATTACCGTTCCTTTATATTGCTTTAAATGTTGTTCTAACCAATCTACTGATTCAGCATCTAAGTGATTGGTAGGCTCATCTAATAATAATACATCAGGATTTTGTAATAACAATCTACACAAAGCAACTCTTCTTTTTTCCCCTCCAGACAACGTACCAATTTTTTGCTCTTCAGGTGGACACCTTAATGCATCCATTGCTCTTTCTAATTGAGAATCTAATTCCCAAGCATTTAAATGGTCAATTTTATCTTGAACTTCACCTTGACGTTGGATTAATTTATCCATTTTGTCAGGGTCATTCATGATATCCTCATCCATGAATCCGTTATTAATTTCTTCAAACTCAGCTAATAAATCAACCGTTTCTTGAACACCTTCTTTAATAACTTCAATTACAGTTTTGTTATCATCAATAATTGGCTCTTGCGCTAAATATCCAATTGAATGCTCCTTAGAAAATACAACATCACCTAAATACTGCTTATCTAAACCAGCAATAATTTTTAACACTGTAGATTTACCCGAACCGTTTACACCAATAACACCAATTTTGGCACCATAGTAAAATGATAGCCAAATGTTTTTAATGATTACTTGCCCAGTTGGAGATGTTTTTGAAACACGCTCCATTGAGAATATTATTTTCTTATCGTCTGACATTTTTTATTTTAATTAATAGTCAACTATTATTTACATAATTTTGACCGTGTTATATTTATTTTAAATAATTATATTTCTTTAAATGAAGTTGTTATTTTAAACATTTCATCTTTATGTTTTCCTAAATGATCTTGCAAGCACCAACTTAACACTTGATAATAGGCAATTTCAGTTTCAAACAATCCAATTTGATAATACACTAGGTCATTTCCATAACTTCCATATATTTCATTATGCAAACTTTTCACACCATTATGCTCATTAATATTAGGTATTTCATATTCAGCTCTGGCATCATCTAGCGCTAATTTCAAATTCTCAACAAAATCATTATTAAACTCCAAAAGGTCAAATCTAACAGAATCTCCAAGTATTTTTTGCAAATCCATTTTATAAAAAACAGACGTTGTTACATAAATGGCATCCTGTTCTATTATAGAAGTTGAATCAACAATTGTATCATTATACCCATATTGAATTAGTGCTTCAGAGTTCAAATCTGACATTTCCCAAAAATACTTTGGGATTTCGATTGAACAAATTTCTTCAGCCGTAACGGTTTTAAATTTAGATTCAATATTGATTTCAGTATTATTCACTAATTGTGACGGACTATCACAACTTGAAATAAGTATTAAAACTAATGAAAATACAACTATAACTTGATTGAACATTTTAACAAAATTTAATTACCACAAACATACAAAATTCACGTTTCTTTTAGTTATTTTCGCACATAATATTTACAAAAAATGAATATAGCTTTATTTGGTTACGGAAAAATGGGAAAAGAGATTGAGGAAGTCCTTTTAGAAAGAGGTCATTCTATTTCTCATATTATTTCATCTAAAGATGATTTAGATTCAATTGACTTTTCAAACACACAGGTGGTGATTGAATTCTCTACACCCAAAGCTGCTAAAAACAACATTCAATTTTGCTTAACTAATAATCTACCCGTAGTAATAGGAACTACTGGGGATTGGTATGATGATTTTGACGAATTATCAAACTTATGTAAATCGAAAAATACGGCTATGATTCATGCCACAAATTTCAGTTTAGGCGTTAACTTATTCTTCAAGTTAAATCAACAATTGGCTAAATTGATGAATAATTATCCATCTTACAACTGTTCGGTTACTGAAATTCATCATACAGAAAAAAAAGATGCACCAAGTGGCACTGGGATTACAATTGCTGAAGGAATTATTAACGAGTTAGATCAATTTTCAAATTGGGAAAATGTTTCACCACAAAATGTAACAAATCCAAAACATTTAGTACTAACATCTAAAAGGCTTCCAAACGTACCTGGAACACATGATGTAGTTTACGAAAACAAAATAGACAAAATAGAAATTAGTCATACAGCACATAGCAGAAAAGGGTTTGCCCTTGGAAGTGTTATTGCTGCTGAATGGATAGCAAATAAAAATGGAGTATTCACCATGAGTGACGTACTTGGATTATAAAATAATAAAAAACGAATTATGTATATATTAGCAATCGGATTCATTATTATCGCTCTAACTCCAATTTTTGGAATGTGGCATAAAATATTCCCTAAAATGGGGCGTAAATCTTCTGAAGCATTCATTCCATTTTACAATTACTACATAGTACTTAAAGAATCTGAGCAACCATGGTATTGGGTATTTTTCATGTTATTTCCAGGAGCACAAATAGTAATGTGGGCGTCATTAAACGTTACTTTAATTAGAAAATTTGGTGAATTTGGTGTAAAAGAAACTATTTTAGGTATTTTATTTCCTTTTCCAGTATTTTTTAATATTGGTAAAAATGATAAATACCAAACTGTTAATGCAACTAATTGGGATGTCGCTAAACAAGTTGACCACCGTACACCATCTGATCATGTGGCCCTATTTTTCGCTTTCCCTATTGTTGGACACGCTCTAGTTATGCCATTTACATTATTAGGTTTTTCTCAAAAAAAACAAGGCAAAAAATCAATGGTTAAAGAATGGGGAGATGCCATTCTATTCGCATTAGTTGCTGCTTCAGTTATTAGAACCTATGTTTTTGAGCCCTTTCAAATCCCTACTGGATCAATGGAAAAAACACAATTAGTTGGGGATCATTTAATGGTAGAAAAAATCACTTTTGGACCAAGAGTACCAAACACACCTTTTTCTTACCCTATTTTTCATAACATGATCCCTTGGTTAAACATCAAATCATATGCTGAAATTCAAAAAATCCCATACACTCGTTTACCTGGATTTAGATTTGTGGAACGAAATGATGTAACCGTTTTCAACTTCCCTGCTGGAGACACTTCTTTAAATGATCCAAGAATGCCACATGGTTTAATTGGACATAATTATCATGAAATTTTAAGAGATGAAGCACTACACATCTGCGTGCGTCTTGAAAAAAAATCAATCGCATTTTTTGAAAAAAATTATGACTACTATTTAAATAAAGCCAGAATAAGTTTTGTTAGAAATAATAAAGTGTTTTCAAAAACAGATTATGAATTTGAAAGTGGAGTTGTTGAAATAAATGGTGTATTAGAACGACCTGTTGATAAAAAAGAGAATTATATCAAAAGGTGTGTTGCTATTGCAGGTGACTTAATTGAAATTAAAGACAAGGAGTTATTTGTAAATGGTCAATTAGCACATCAACCAGATAGTATGTTATATTCATACGTTCTAAATGACTACCCTTATGTTAATTTTAGCCAGAAACAATTAGATTCAGATGAAAACGCTAGAAATGCTTACTTAAGAAAAGATGCTTACTTTCAAAGCAATTTCGGAATGCCATATCATAAAATAAGTTATGATTATACTGGAACTGGTGATGTTGTTATGTCTTTTACTAAGACACATTATGCAAAATTAAAAACTAAATTCCCTAATCTAGTTCCGATTATTAAAGCCAAAGGTGCTAATAGAACAAATTTAGAAAAAGGATATTTAAGATATACTCCCAACTTTCCAAATGACAAACAATACAATTGGACAGAAGATAACTTTGGACCATTACAAATCCCTAAAAGAGGTGATATTGTTGAGTTAAATCATAAGACTTTGCCAATTTACAAACGAATCATTCACGCTTATGAAAAGCATGATTTAGCTGAAAAAGCTGATGGGATTTATATTGACGGAGAAAAGGTAACTACCTATACAATTGAAATGAATTACTATTGGCTAATGGGAGATAATAGAAATAACTCATTAGATTCACGTTTCTGGGGATTTGTTCCAGAAGATCACGTTGTAGGTAGAGCTGCCTTTATTTGGATGTCTGTAAACGAAAAAGGTTATATGGGCGGAGTTAGATGGGATAGAATATTCCAAAAAATAAACTAATTATTTGTACTATTGATTTACAAGAATCAATAACACATTTTTTTAAAACTGATGATTGTACTACCCATAGCCTATTTTGGTAACCTAGAATACTTTTGGTATTTTGTTAAACACAACAAAGTAACTATAGACATTGCCGAAACTTACATAAAGCAGTCTTTTAGGAACAGAAGTGAAATTTATGGTGCAAATGGTAAACTAAATATTTCTATTCCTGTTGTACGACCATACGGCGCCAAATCAAAAACCAATCAAATTAAATTTTCTGAAGCGGAAGATTGGAAAAAAAGTCACTGGAAATCTATTGAAAGTGCATATCGTAGAACTCCTTTCTACGAATTCTATATCGATCAAATTAATGATTTATTTTTTAAAGAATATGCTACTTTAGCTGAACTTAATTTGGCGTTAACACAACATTTAATAACCAAATTAGGAATTGACTGTGAAATAGATATCATCACTCAATCACCTCCAGTTATTGAAAATGATTTACGACATAATTTAAGTCCTAAAAAGGAATCTCAATTCAAGTCTGCAGAATATATACAAACGTTCAGCGATAGGAACCCGTTTCTGAAAAACTTAAGTGTTTTGGATATTTTATTCAATGAAGGACCAAATTCTATTTGTATTTTAGAAGCTTCTTATCTAGTATAAACATTAGAGAATAACGCCACTATAAGTTAGTTATTCATGTTATCTTTAAGTTATCAATTCATGATGTAAACTTAACTTTATCAACATATCAGACTAATCAAAAAAATAGTTCTTTGTAAAAAAAACAAATGGAATTATTTATTATGATAGTGATGGCTTTATTGTCAGTTATGAACCCTTTAGGAACGGTTCCAGTCTTTGTTAGTTTAACACTAGACCACACTCAACAAGAAAGAAACAAAATAGTATTTAGAACCGCATTAAATGTGTTAATCATTTTACTAATTTCATTTTTCTTTGGAAAGTATATTTTAATCTTCTTTGGTATATCTTTAGATTCTTTAAAGATTGCTGGCGGACTAATTATTGCTCTATCTGGATTCTCATTATTATCTGGAGAATTTAACAAACATAAAGGCATGAAAAAGGAAAAAGTTAAGGAAGACCTTAAAACACGTACAGATATTTCATTAACACCATTAGCTATTCCAATGGTTGCAGGTCCTGGAACTATATCATTACTAATTACCTATAACCAAGAATATGAAGGGGTAACTAACATTACAATTATTCTGGCTGCCATTCTAATAGCATCATTTTGTATCTACTTAGTTCTAAAGAGTTCGTTCTATATAGTTAAAACTTTAGGGGCATCAGGTATAAATGCACTTTCAAGGATAATAGGATTCATTGTAATAGCAATAGGAGTTGAGTTTATCATTTCGGCTGTAGTAAACATCTTTAACCTTGCATAACACAAATAATATTACTCAAGCTGGTGAAGTTTAATTATTACTTACTTTTTCCCAATTGTACATAAAGTTACTATTATGATAATCTTTATCAATTCTAATGTACGCCCCAGTAATTTTTGCTTCAATCCACTTTTTAATAACAACTTGCTTTTTTTCTTCCTCACAAGCTTTCGATATTAATTGATAGTCATCCGTTAAATTAGCTAAATGTGGTTTAGTTTTCCCTAATAATTTAACTATTCTAACACCGCTCTTTTGCTCATACATATTATCATACAATGATGGTGAAGAAACTTCTTGATCCTTAAGCCTATCCACAATCCTATACATTTGCGGATCGATTTCATTAATATTTTGAACATCCCAGAAATAATCATTAGTGTAAGGATTAACAATCTTACCTCCATTATTCTTAGATTTCTCATCAGAACTAAATTGCTTTGCAGCCACGTCAAATTTAATTTTATCCGCTTTTAAATCTTGATATATCCCATCCAGTTTTACTGCGGCATTTTCAAATGCTTTATCATTAGATTTAGCCGTAATTAAAATATGTCTTACATGATAATTATCTCCCTTTCGCTCAATCATTTTGATAATATGATATCCAAATTGAGATTCGAATACTGGCGAAATTTCATCTGGTTCTAATTCAAATAAAGCAGCTTCAAATGGAGGCACCATTGTTCCCCTCTTTTGCCAACCCAAATCACCTTCTTTTATTCTACTTCCGGGATCATTAGACTTTAATATAGCTAAAGAATTGAAACTTTTTTCACCACTTACAATTTGCTCTCGGTACCCTTCTAGTTCCATTTTTGCTTTTAATTTATCATCCTCAGTAATTTCAGGATAAATTACAATATGTGCAACAGATATTTGTGAATTTATATACGGAATACTATCTTTTGGTAAAGCTTTAAAAAACGTTTTCACGTTTTTAGGCGTGATGGTCATAGCCTCTGTAATTTTATCTTCCATCATTTCAGACAATATACGTTTTTTAATTGTCGTGAAAAATTCTGCTTTAATTTGAGCTACAGACTTACCATAAAACTTCTCTAATTCTTCTTTACCACCAATTTGATCTTGAAAGTACCTAATTCTTTGCTCCATTTCACCATTAACCATATCGTCAGACACCACTAAACTGTCTAATTGAGCTTGATTAATTAATAATTTCTGATACAACACTTTTTCTAGAATTTGACTGTCATTTGCATTTGACACCTCAATTCCTTCTTGAATCATTTGCAATTTACGTTGTTCAATATCAGACAACATAATAATTTCATCACCAACTTGAGCAACTATTTTATCAATTAATTGTGCCTTCACATTTTGTGATAACATAGTAACTAAAAAAACTGTTAATACTACTTTAATATAATTTAATGGCTTTCTCATTTTTTGCTTTTTGTAAAGTTTCTACTTTATACTGCTCTCTTAATACTTTAATTCTACTATTCAAAATTCTTCTTTTTATATTCTCCTTTTCAAATTCCAAAGGAGATACAGAATTTTTCAACTTATAATCTAAAACATTTAAATAATAAAAATAATCATTCTCATCTATTTTAACATTCCTTTTACGCGTAATAAATCTATCTTTATTAAGATCCTTTAATGGAATCTCTTTTGCTAATTGATCAAAATACATCCAGTTGTCAATATCATAATAAAAGTTTTTAGCATATTTTTTAGCAAACTCTTCAATTTTTGCTAAATCTTCATCCTTATTTAATTTATACCAATTATCAACTAAATTAAGATCTGGGGCATCTGAAGACACTTTCAAATAAATAACTTTCACCAAATAATCATTTAATTGAAAATCAGCTTTATGTAAATCATAGTAACTTATATACTCGCTGTTATCAATTAGTGTATCTAAATTTGATTTAATATATAGATTTTCATTTTCATGAATCAACAAGGTATTCTCAAACTGTTTTACTTTTAACGCAATCTTATTTTTGTCAACTTCTACATTTTGCTTAGCTGAAAAAGCCAAAACTTGCTCTTCCGACCACTTTGTAACAAAACGATTAGCAATTTCAAGACTATCTTGAATTGTTTCATATCCGTCAAACAAATAGTCAAAATCCGTTCGAACTAATTTCTCACCATATACTTCAGCCACAACATCACCTTTTTTTTCAGAGCTAGTGCATGACTGCACTAAAAATAGGGAAATAATAATTGTAATTAACTTATACATTGTTCAAAGATAAAAAAGGCTAACCCATATTGTAGATATTATTTACAATGGTTAGCCTTTTTTAACAAATTTTATTATTGTCTTACTTAAAATTTTTCGCTGAATATAAAATAATTTCAACAATTTCTACTTTTGATTTTTCTCTTAATTCGCCAAGCCATTTCACCTGTAATTCATTTTGATAAGCAGCAGTCACTAAACCTTTTGCTTCTTTAAATTCTCTTTCAGAAGGTGACAATACATCTTTTGTATCCATAATACAAACACCACCATTAAACTTAAAGCAAGTTATTTTTCCTTTTTTTAATGTTCTTAATTTAGAACTTTTCTTTTTAAATTCAGGTGTAGTTTCTGAATTAAATGTTGCTGTTTTAGTTTTTAAATTTAAAGCTGAACTTTCATTAAGTTGTAACGCAATCTCTTCGGGAGACATTCTTCCTTCTTTTATCAATTTACGAGCTTGCTTAGCAATAGATCTGTTTTTACACGTGTATAATGTACCATTGTATCTTGTTGGAAAAAAGAAATCCGATTTATGCTCAGTATAATAATTTACTAAACCTGCTGAATCTTTAGACGCTTTGTTCCAAATTTCATTCTGCATAATTTCAAAAATCAAAATTCCATCTTGATATTCTTGCATTAACGTTTTAAATTCAGGATATTTTGATTCTAACTGAGAATCTTCATACCTTGTAATCTCAGAAGTAACAAACACTTCGTATTTATTCTCAATATATGAACTAACAGAGGTAGGTTTCTCTCTACGCTGTGTTTCTAATAAATAAGTCGCAAATTCATCTAATGATATAGATTTATCAGCATAACTAAACAATACTTTTTCATCATTTGTGAACGGAACTGACTTCTTCCACTTACCCTGCATAATACTTTCATCTACTATTTTATCAAACCCATTTAGTATTGATTTGTTTTCAGAAAATTTATACTCTTTTTTTAGTGTTTCAATAAATGCTTTTTTCGTAGTCTGAGCTCTTATATCTCTTTCAACTTTTAACTTTAACCCTCTATACATTTCTTTATAATCAGGAATTGGAGTCACTTTAATTCTTTTAATTATATGCCAACCGTAAGATGTTAAAATAGGTTTCGCATACCCACCATCATTTTCAATTTTAAATGCAGCCGCTTCAAACATTGGTACCATTCTCTGTTTAGTACTTGCTCCAAACTCTGGTAATAACCCTCCTTTTTCCTTTGACGATTGGTCATCTGAAAATTTCATTGCTAAATCTTCAAATTTATCACCGTTCTCTAACAAGCCGTATATTTCATTGATTTTTTCTTCAGCTTTCACATTATCAGACTTAGACATTTTATCATTTGATAAAATCATGATATGTGCCGTTTGAATTTTTCCTTTTGCTAATCTTTTGTCAGTAGTCTTAATGATATGATATCCGAACTTAGTTCTAATAGGCATACTAACCTCACCAATTGGAGTTTTAAAAGCAGCATCTTCAAATGGATACACCATCTGTAATGCCGTGAAGTAACCTAAATCACCTCCGTTTACCTCTACAGATGGATCTTGAGATCCTCCTTTTCCAGATGCAACAGCTATAAAGTCTTCACCACCAACAATTCTATTCCTCAATGCTAAAACTTCATTATACCCCTTTAAAGTATCTGAAGGACTAGCATTTTCTCCTACTCTAATCAAAATATGACTCGCTCTAATTTCATTTATTGTTCTGTCATAAGCCTCTACAATCAATGCTTCATTTTTCTCTTTATCAATCATATAAGGCTGAGACAATTGAGTTCTATACTGACCTAATTCAGCAACTAACCTAGGAATAGTATCATACCCTAACCTTTTAGCCTCTTTAACTTTCAACTTATAATCAATAAACAATTCCATGTACGTATTCAAGTCATTTTTCTTGTATGAAATATCTTTATTGTTTTTAGTATAAATATAATTGAATTCAGAAATATTAAATTCGTTATTATCTATTTTTAAAACGACAGGATCAGTAGACTGTCCAAATGAAGTTAACGTAACTGCAAGTGCAATTACTAATGATTGTAAGTTTTTTTTCATGTTCTTTATTTTGTTTACCGATAGTTAACGGCAAAATATTCATTTTATTACTTCAAACTATAGTTTGGAGCTTCTCTAGTAATAGTTACATCATGTGGATGACTTTCTTTCATACCAGCAGCAGATATTTTTATAAAAGGAGCACCTTTTAAATTTTCAACATCTTTTGCCCCACAATATCCCATTCCGGCTTTGATTCCACCTAAAATTTGGTGAACCACTTCAATCAAGTTTCCTTTGTAAGGTACACGACCAGAAATTCCTTCTGGCACTAATTTTTTATTATCACTTTCTCCATCTTGGAAATATCTATCTTTCGATCCTTTCTCCATAGCTTCTAATGACCCCATCCCTCTGTACGTTTTAAACTTACGCCCTTGATAAATGATTGTTTCACCTGGTGATTCTTTAACACCTGCAAACATAGACCCTACCATAATCGAATCAGCTCCAGCAGCAATTGCTTTTACAAAATCTCCAGTATATCTAATTCCACCATCCGCAATTACAGGAACACCAGTTCCTTCTAATTCGTTAGCAACATTATTAACAGCCGATAATTGAGGAAAACCAACTCCAGCAATGATTCTAGTAGTACAAATTGAACCTGGCCCAATTCCAACTTTCACAGCATCTGCCCCAGCATCAACTAAATACCTTGCAGCTTCTGGCGTTGCTATATTACCAACAACTACATCTAAATTTGGATGTTTTGCCTTTGACGCTTGTAATGTTCCCACCACACCCTTAGTATGTCCGTGAGCTGTATCAATTACAATAGCATCAACACCTGCTTCAACTAAAGCATCAATTCTATCTAAGCTATCACCAGTTACACCAACAGCAGCTGCCACTCTCAATCTTCCAAAACTATCTTTACAAGAGTTTGGGTGAGTTTTAACTTTAATAATATCTCTATATGTAATTAAACCTTTTAATTTATTATTCTCATCAACAACAGGTAACTTTTCAATTTTAAATTCTTGTAAAATCTTTTCCGCTTCAACTAAGTTAGTACCCTCAGCAGTTGTAATTACGTTTTCAGAAGTCATGATTTCCGAAATAGGTAACTCTAATTCTTTAACAAAACGTAAATCTCTATTCGTTACAATTCCCTTTAAATTATTGTCATTATCAATAACCGGAATACCACCAATTTTATTTTCAGACATTAATTGTAAGGCTTCACCAACTAAAGCAGTTTCTTTTACTGTAATGGGATCTATAATCATTCCACTTTCAGAACGTTTAACCTTTCTTACTTCTAAAGCTTGTTGAGTAATACTCATATTCTTATGAACAACACCAATCCCACCTTGCTGAGCCATAGATATAGCCAATTCAGATTCTGTAACAGTATCCATTGCAGCTGAAATAATTGGTGTGTTTAGCGTAATATTACGAGTGAATTTCGTTTTTAATTTAACGTCTTTTGGTAAAATCTCTGAGTATCTTGGTACTAACAATACATCATCATATGTTAAACCTTCTTTTACTTCTATTAAATTAGTAATTGCCATGTCGAATTTAGTTTAAATTAAATTCGTGCAAAGATAGGCATTTTTAATGAAATAACACTATATTATATGTTATAAGTTATCCGTTGTATCCTTTAGCTGTAGGAAACATCTATTATCACCCTAAATCCAAAACAAATATAGTTCTTTTTTGACTGAACACTTCAAGTTTAATTCCTTACTTATGGTTCAACTAACTTTTAAAAAGCTTCTTTTGTCGCTTTATAAAATCAAGTTTTAACTCAAAAAACAAAATTAAAGTTATCACTACAATCTTGGCCAGAAAGTAATGACATAAAGCAGAAACATAACAGTCTACGCGTTTAAAAATTGTTAAAAAAATCATTGCTCAAAATATTATAACGATATTTGTACTATGATGAATAAATACGTAATTTTCTTTAGCTTATTAATTTTCAGCGCATTTAACACCATTGCCATTGCACAAAATGTCAACACTAAAGAAGACAGTTTACATTATGTCCAACTAACAGGTATTGTTGTAAATGATAGTCTACAACGTTTGCCATACACAGCCGTTTATGACAAATCAACAAGTAGAGGTGTTATTTGTGATTACTTTGGCTACTTTGCTTTGGTTGTTCACCCAGGAGATACTATACAATTTTCGTTTATTGGTTTCAAAAAGAAAACTTTTATTGTACCTGAACCTGAAATTGGAAGCAATGATTTAAGTATTGTCACACTTTTAGAATCTGACACCATTATGTCAGCACCTGTTAATGTTTACCCTTGGCCTTCACGCGAACAATTCGCAGAAGCTTTCATCAATTTAGAAATTGACAATGATGCCATTAACCGCGCTAAAGAAAGAATGTCACCTCAAGAGATGGCCTTTGTATATGGTGTAATGGGTACAGATGCTAACTTAGCCTACAAAGCACAAAGTCAACATTACCTAAATCAAGTCTATTACAGAGGGCAACAAGCCCCAAACAATCTATTCAATCCAGTATCTTGGGGTAATTTTTTAAAGAGTTTGAATAATGGCGATTTAAAGATTATGCCTTAATTAAAACTGGTCTTTATAACGCTACAACTTTTTCATAAATTGGAATTTCTTTCAAATACTTAATCTCCTTGCTAGCTACATCAATATGTGCTACTACATGTTGTAATCCATTTGTTAAAATTAACAACGGTGCTTTTAAAGTGAAATTATATTTAGCTATTTGATAAAACACATCCTCAGTCAATTTAATCTTAGGCGCTTTACACTCCACAATCATTAATGTTTTCAATTCGTTTGAAAAAGCCACAATATCACATCTTTTTGACATATCATTGTATTTCACTATTCTTTCAGACGCCATTAAACCTACTGGATAGCTTAACTCATTAATTAAATAATGTATAAAATGTTGTCTTACCCACTCCTCTGGAGTGTTTTTAATATATTTCCTACGTAACACACACCAAATCAAATCATCTTTTAATTTCAATTTTGCTTTTGGTAAGTTTAACTCTGGGAAATTCATACTACAAAACTAAAAAAATTACAACAAACAAAAAACTAATACCTACCTTTGATTTTAAAGATTGTAATTAATGTACCTAAAAACCTTATCACTCATAAATTTTAAAAATCATGCTGAAAAGCAATTTGATTTAAATGATGATATCAATGTGTTTGTTGGTAATAATGGTACAGGCAAAACAAATATTTTAGATGCCGTGAATTATTTATCAATGTGTAAATCATTCTTAAATTCTGTTGACCGACAAAATATTAAGTTTGATGAAAAATTCTTTTTAATTCAAGGTAATTTTATTAAAGATGAAAAGAGTAATCAAATCAGTTGTGGAGTTACATTTGGACAAAAGAAGAAAATTAAACGTAATAAAAAAGAATACGAAAAATTAGCCGATCATATTGGCGAGTTCCCTGTAGTCGTCATTTCTCCATATGATTCAAATTTAATTTCAGAAGGAAGTGAAGTGAGACGAAAGTTTATTGACAGCATTATTTCTCAATACGACAAAAAATATTTAGCTACCTTAATGAAATACAATAAAGTATTACAACAACGTAATGCTTTATTAAAACGTTTTCAAGAATTAAGAATTTTTGAAGCAGAATCCATTGAAATTTGGGATGCTCAATTAGTACTATTAGGTAATTTCATCTTTGAAAAAAGAAAAGAATTCTTAGCCGATTTCTTACCAAGTTTTCAAAATTTTTTCAATTTAATTTCTAATGGCTATGAGAGTATAAATATTGAGTTTAATTCTCAGTTAAACACTAATAGCTTATCCAACTTACTAAATGAAGCCAGCAGAAAAGACAGTAGAGTTGGTTACACAACAGTTGGAATACACAAGGATGATTTAGTATTTCAAATAAATGGTAACCCAATTAAAAAATTCGGTTCACAGGGCCAGCAAAAATCATTTTTAATCGCCTTAAAACTGACTCAGTTTGAGTATATAACCGCTTTATTAAATAAAAAACCAATTTTATTATTAGATGACATTTTTGACAAACTAGACCATGGAAGAGTGGAACGTTTAATGAAAATGGTGTCTGATCATGTTTTTGGCCAAGTGTTAATTACTGACACAGATGAAGAACGAATAGATAAAGTGTTTAAGAACATACCTGTTAGTAAATCCGTATTTAAACTATAACCCATGCCTGATCATAAAAAATACCCAAATAGACGAAACCCAAAATTTGCAGTATCCATGAAAGATGCTGTTAAAACGTATTTAAAAGCCCAAGGACTTGAAGAAGAATACAAAGAAAAGGTTGTTTTAGGAAAATGGGAAGAGTTGGTAGGCAAACCAATTGCTTTACGTACAGAATCTTTAAAAATAACAAATAAAGTATTATACATTAAACTTAATTCATCTGTTATGCGAAATGAGTTATCACATAGAAAGACTGAAATAATTAAGATCATTAATACAGAAGCTGGACATCAATTAATTTATGATGTACATCTGGCATAATCACATTTAATGTACTTCAATCTTTGGATCCCACCCTTTTAGGCTTAACATAATTCCACCACCTTGGAACTTAAACTTATTTACATTAAATCGTAATTCTTGCTTTATCAACTCTCTACAATCGTCATTATTCGCATGGTGAATTAACATTACTCCTCTTATCGGTGGTAATGATTTTTGTGTCATCTTAGAACCTATCAATTCAAACGAATGCACTTCACAACCTCCACTATAACTGATATTCAACGTCAATATAGAATCAGATAGAAAAGTATTTATGATTTGAGTATCAGAACTATTACGTGCATAAGAAGAAAAGTCATTAGTTAAAACAACAGGTAAAATCGCTTTCATAGCCTTTTTATCTGATCTTTTAGAATTTACACAACCTATTGAAATCATCAATACACTAGCCATTATTATTTCTTTTACCATAACCTTAAGATATCTAATTATATTTCATAAAAGTAAGTAATATTATTTTACAAAACTTTGGTTATAAAAAAAAGTGCTAAATTTTAGTTTAGCACTTTTTTATAAATCTATTTTAATAAACTGACATGACCTGTGATATCATGTCTCTTGTCAGACATAGTTTCTTTAAACGAGATCTTCCAAACATATACACCGTCAGTACAAAGCTCCTCATCTTCAGGGTATTTACCATCCCAACCATATCTGGCATCATGTGATTCAAAAATTGTCTCTCCCCAACGGTTAAATATCATTAAATGATAATCGAACGGATCAAAACCAGATGTAAATATTGGCTTAAATGTCTCGTTATACGCATCTTGATCTGGCGTAAATACATTCGGTACATAATACAAAAGTATATCATTAATTGTTACAAATCTTTGTATAGAATCCCTACAAAGCCCATTATTATTCAATGCCCATAACGTAATCGGAAATTGACCTGAAACATCAGCATAAGTATGAGTCGGATTTTCATCATTACTAACATCTGTTTCATCTCCAAAGTCCCATTCATATTCTTCTCCGTTTACAGACTCGTTAGTGAATTCAATCTGAGTGTGTGAAACATCAGTAATTTGAGGTGTAAGGCTAAAATCAGCTACCGGCATAGATGTAATATTGATATATCCTATTTCCATATCATTAGCAACACAACCTTCTACACTTGTAACTGTTAATCCAACATCATATAAACCACCTTCTTCATATGTGTATGAAATTGGAATTCCAGCCCCAGTAGACCCATCTCCAAATGTCCAAACATAATTTTGACCGTCATTTGCTAGATCAGTAAACTCTATTATTACTGGTGCACATCCAGCTAATATATCAGCAGAAATATTAACAATTGGTAATGGGTTAATCATAATATCAAAATACATTGGATCACCATAACACCCTCCATCAGCCATACTTGAAAGAGGAGTTACTTCAACAGTTACTGTTTGAGAATTTGAAGAAATAAAAGAAGCAATATTCCCATCTCCATTAATACCAAAACCAACATCTGTCCCTGTAGTCATTTGCCACTCAAATAAATCATTTACATTCAAACTGAAAAAATTAGGTAATACAAGTTCCTCACCCTCACAAAGGACATAATCATTAAAAGGATGAACAACGGGTGTTAAAAAAGAATCAACACTGGCAATTCCAGATAATGAATTAACACAGCCATTTCCATCAGTAACATTAACTAATTCATAGCTTCCAAATTCCGCACCTGTTATAACTAACGGTGATGGACTAGTAACCGTTTGTTCCAATCCATTATATGTATAAGTAAGATCCCAGTCTCCAATTGAAGTAAATTCAACTTGTAAGTCGGGTAATGGATCAGTTGGACATATAGTAGTTGTTCCACTAATAACAGCTGTTGGCAATCCATTAATTGTTATATCTGCATTGGCAGAAACCAAAGCACAACCTTGGACTGAAAGGTCAATAGTATTCGTTATTGTATATACTCCTTCAGTACTTCCCGAAAGATCAACCGCCCCAGTTACCGCGTTTATTACTAAACCTACAGGAACTGACGTAAATAACCCTCCTGATCCTCCATTAGTATAGGTAATAATATCATTAGAATTAATATCATCATTATGACAATACACCCCACTAGTAAAATCCGCTATTGGTGCATCAGTGATAACTATCGTTAACGTACTTATTTCTGGACATGCTCCGTTTGTTTGATATTTAATATCATAACTTCCAACATCACTTGCAGATAAATCAATATTTCCAGTATTTGTATCAAATGCTAAATTGGGTCCACCTGAATTAATTGTAAAAGCGAATAAACCTCCTGTTGTTCCTGTAATCTCGACAGTAGGATCTACTCCACCTGAAGCACAATAGGTTAATCCATCAACATATTCAAATGTAGGCACATCAATTGGATCTATACTTAAATTAAACGTAGAATCTGAACCAATACATTCAGCAGTACTTGGTGTAACTGTAATAATTGCTGTTGTTTGAACACCTGAAGTATTTGTTCCTGTAAAGCCAGTAATATCACCACTACCATTTGCTACTAAACCAATAGTTACATTATCATTAGTCCAATCATAAGTAGTTGGCAATACACCATCAACACCTGAAAAATTAACAGTATTAAAAAGTGTATTGTGACAAATTGTTTGATTAGGTATAGTTGAAACAACAGGTGTAAAATTAATTATTAAAGAAACAGTAGAATCTTGAACACATGGACCAGTAGTTGTGTATGTTATATCATAAACACCTTCATCTGATAAACCTAAATCGATTAATCCAGACACATCATCAATTTCCAAACTTGGCCCCCCAGCGGTTGCAACATAGGTAAAAGTTCCTCCTACCACATCAATAGTTGCAAATGGATCGATTAAGTCAGTTGTACAAAAATTATTATCTGCGTAACTGAACCCCGGATTATCTAAAGGTTCAACACTAAGAACAAATGTAGAATCAGCTCCAACACAAGTAGTAGTTGAAGGTGTAACAGTTATATTTGCTACTTCCAATCCTCCAGCTGTTGTAGTCACAAATGAAGAAATATCTCCATTTCCATTTGCCGCTAAACCAATATTTGTATTATCATTTGTCCAAGTAAAAATTGGGTTTGAACTACCTGTAAAATCAACAGTTAAGAATGAATTGCCTTCACATACTAATTGATCAGCAATAGAATTAACTGTTGGAGTCAAATTAATAGTAATGTTAAGTACAGAATCTTGTGGACAATCTGGACCAATTGTGGTATAGGTAATATCATAAGAACCAGCATCAGAATTAGAAAGATTAACTTCTCCTGTTGAAGGATCAATATCTATATTACCTGCACCAGATGTAGTAAAAGAAGTAAATGTACCACCAGTCACATTAATTGACGGAATTGGATTAGCGTCCGTAGAACAGAATGCTGTTATTGGAAAGTTAAATCCGGCATTATCAAGTGGATTAACAGTCAAATTAAACGTAGTAGTCATTCCAACACAAGAACCTGCAGATGGCGTCACCACTACAACTCCAGTTTGGGGTACTAATGTTGTATTTACTCCTGTAAATGAGGCAATATCACCAGTTCCAGAAATCGCAAGACCAATAGTTGTATTATCATTTGTCCAATTAAATACAGATCCAACTGAACCTAAAATATCTACCAATGCAAAACCTTGTCCATGACAAACTGTTTGATCACCAATTGGATTAACAGCAGGTGTAGAAGCAATACTCATTACAATAGTAGAATCTTGTGGACATAATCCAGC